>Ga0335072_10001342_pt1 | contig 40201 bp, 29 predicted proteins | sample Lox_Sample_21_FD_206725 | JGI IMG/M metagenome (GOLD analysis project Ga0335072, IMG submission 206725) | Soil microbial communities from Loxahatchee National Wildlife Refuge, Florida, United States - Lox_Sample_2.1 | ecosystem: Environmental > Terrestrial > Soil > Wetlands | place: USA... | reverse complement strand
GTTCTCGCTTATCGCTACGACCGCCTGGAGGAATTGCTGGCGCAACAAATACCGCCCGATTTTCCTGTCGTCGTGGAAGATGCCAACACGTTTCTTCCGCTCACTCTCTACCGCCGGCCTCACGGTCCGCAGTATTACTATCCACTGGACTGGGACGCTGCTCTGGCCTCGGCGAGTCTGCACGCTACGGTGCAATCGAAGCTACTGCGAAACTGGAAGAACGCCGGCTATTTGAGCGGCAATGTGCTCAGCTCGCAGGAAATCCGCTGTCGCTTCGACGCGTTTGTTGTGCTTCGCAGTCCCGAAATGGCATGGTTCGAACAACGCATTCAGGATGACCCCAACTACTCGGCTCGTCCCGCGATGGATCTGCCCGCGGTTCCGCATCCGGGACCAAACGTGGCTTGGGTGGTCCAGCGAGTCACCCCGCGCAACTGCGGCGATTCCCTCGCGCCAAGTCACTAGCAACGCGCGTTATTGTTCCATCGCGTGCACGGCAAGCGTTTCAAATTCGCAAATATACAACTAATTTGAAACGCTCCCTCTCCCGTTTCCCGCCCACCCGCCTTCCACGCCCAACAAATGCCGCAACTTACCAGTCTTGGCGTGGCCTCCCGCGTGCCCAGTTCTCTTCAGGCATTTAGGGACTCCCATGACGGAGCGCACCAACGATTTTTGTCGCATCGTGCTCGAAGCGCTGCCCAACGGCGTTTATGTCGTTAATCGCGAAGGGAAAGTCATCCTTTGGAGCTCCGGTGCCGAAAAACTGACCGGCTATCTAAGTCAAGAAGTCCTCGGCCGCCTACGCGAGACGGACCTCCTCGAGCAACCCGACGAACCAAACAACTCCGCAGGGCAATTCCACCCGGTCACTACACCACTCACTGCCTCTACGGTCACCGAGGTTTCCATCCACTGTAAAGATGACCGCTGTCTTGCCGGTCAGCTGCGCAGCGTGCCACTTCGCGACGATTCCGGCAAATATCTCGGCATGCTCCGGGTATTCGAAGCGGACTCGCGGGCGCGCTTGACGAATCGCCGCCAGGACAAACTGGGGGCCTACGGCTGTCTGGATCCCATTACCGGTGTGCTGAACCACAGCATGATTCAAGCTCGTCTGAAGGAGAGCCTCACGCTCCACGCTCTCTACCCTGTGCCGTTCTGCGTCATGTGCTATGCCGTGGACGATTTGCCCAAACTCACCGAACGCTATGGCCAAGCCGCGGCTGACGCGACTCTGCGCACCATTGCTAATACCTTCGAAAGCGGTTTGCGTCCCACTGATTTTCTGGGCCGCTGGCTGGACCAGGAGTTTCTGGCCATCCTGCCGGAGTGTGGTGAAAACGATGTGCTCAAAGTAGGCCAGCGTCTCAGCAAGCTCGTGCAGAAAGCTTCGGTGCAGTGGTGGGGCGACGTCTTCCACGCCACTGTTTCTATAGGCGCAACGCTCGTTCACGATAACGACAACATCAGCACGCTTTTGGCGCGGGCCGAGCAGGCGCTCCGGCAAAGCTGCAAAGATGGTGGAAACCGTGTGGTGGTCATTGGTTCTTCGGGTTTGTAGGCGGTTCGGGGCTTAACTCATGTTCGTGATTATTGGAATCGTCGTCGTCATCGGGGCCATTCTGGGCGGTTACCTGATGGAGCACGGCAATATCAAAGTGCTGCTGCAACCCGCGGAACTCCTGATCATCGGGGGCGCGGCTATCGGTACCATCCTTATCGCCAATCCCCTGCATATCCTGAAAAAGATCGTCGGCGGAGTCACGGCCGCCCTAAAAGGCTCGCCCTACGGCAAGGCCAAATACATGGAGTCCATGAAAATGCTTTACGAATTGTTCTCCCGCGCTCGCAAGGAAGGGTTAATGGCGCTGGAAACCGACTCCGACAATCCCGATCAAAGCCCGGTCTTCAGCAAGTATCCGGCGTTCTTGAAGGATCATCATGTGTTGCAATTTGTCTGCGACACCGTGCGCATGGCTGCTGGCGGGGGCATCGAGCCGTTCGACGTGGACCAAATGATGGAACTGGACATGGAAGTCCATCATCACGAAGAAGCTCTGCCCGTTTCCGCGCTCTCGACCATGGCCGACTCTCTTCCCGGGTTAGGCATCGTGGCCGCTGTTCTTGGCGTCGTCATCACCATGGGCGCCCTCGGCGGACCGCCCGAAGAAATCGGCCGCAAAGTCGCCGCCGCGCTCGTCGGTACCTTCCTGGGCATTCTGCTTTGCTACGGCTTCGTCGGCCCGGTTGCTTCCAATATGTCCAAAAACACCGAGGAGGAGCATGCCTTTTATCACGTCCTCCGCGTGGTGATTGTCAGCTTCATCAAAGGGGCCCCTCCCACTATCGCCGTGGAATTCGGCCGCCGGGCCATCCCTGGCCATCACCGGCCGACCTTTCAGGAATTAGAGAAGTACATCAAAGATAAGGGAGAGGCGGCGCCGCCCGCTGCGTAACCATGCCGGCTCCACCGCCCATTATCATCAAGAAAAAGGTCAGCCATGGCGGGCACCACGGCGGAGCGTGGAAGGTCGCATACGCCGACTTCGTGACCGCCATGATGGCTCTGTTCATCGTCCTGTGGCTGATGAACAGCAGCAAACAGATCCAAGAAGCCGTTGGCGGCTACTTTAAGGACCCCACGGGCACGTCCAAGATGGTTGGCAGCGATATGCGCGGCGCCGGGGAGAACTTCATCGTCACCAAAGACAATATGAAGGAGTTAAAAGAGGAGCTGCAAAAATCCATTCGCGAAATTCCCAAGTTCAATGAGCTGCGAGAGCATATCAATATGACCGTGACCAATGAAGGCCTGCGCATCGAGCTTACCGAAACCGCTAACGGCGTGTTCTTCGAGAGTGGCAGCGACACCATGAGCACCGACGGCAGCGATCTGGTCAAACTGCTCGCCAAGGAACTCGGCCAACTCCCCAATACGATAGCCATCGAAGGCCACACCGATGCCAAGCCATATCCGCCGGGGGCCACGTACACGAATTGGGAGCTCTCCACGGACCGCGCCAACTCCACCCGGCGTTTGATGCAGGCCAATGGCATTCGGGCCGACCAGATCACCCAGGTCCGCGGCTTCGCCGATCAGCAGTTGCGGAAGCCCGACACCCCGCTGGACCCCTCCAACCGCCGCATCTCCTTGATCGTTCAATACATCGAGAAAAAACCGGAAGACGGTTCGGCTACTTCGCAAACCGGGCACAGGACCGCAGCCCCAGGCAAAATTCCGCCTCCAAGCGCGCCTCCGGTTAGCGGCTCTGACGCCAAGAAATGACTTTGCCGTTCATCTGTAAACATTTTATTTTCATTAACTTCAAGCGTAACTATAAGCGTTCGTAACTACGTCCAAGACTTGCGGCTGCCGACTGTGGCAGAACCGCCCCAGGGAAACTTTTGCCCGTTTTCCGGGTTTTTACTGAGGAGTCGAACTTTCGCTCGCAGTCATACTGCGGTATTCCTGTCTTGGAGCACACCGCTATGTCGGTGTTGCCAGGATCGATCCGATCCTTTCGTGGGGCGAATAAGAGATGGCCGCAACTCTAATCAAGTGCTGTCAAAGGAGAATCCAATCCATGAAGATTCGCACGACCTGGTTTGCAGTGGGTGCGTTGTTCTTGCTCGCTGCGGTTCCGGCATCCGCTCAGAGTAAATTTGAAATCGATCCCTTTGTCGGTTATGAAACCAGCGGCTCTTATCCCATTATTCTCAACAACAACTCCAACGGAACACCCATCACTTCTCTTCGCGTCAATGGCGCCACCGCTTTCGGCGGTTTCTTTGACTACAGCCTCACCGAAAACTTCCAACCGGAATTCATGTGGAATCGCAACAATACTTCTTACAGCGCGTTGGACCAACTCAGCAACACCTACATCCCTGCCTATCACTCGGTCATCGACCAATTCCAGTTCGGTGCCCTGTACATGTTTCGTTCCAGCGAAGTCAAACTGCGCCCCTACGTCGCCGCTAGTGTCGGTTTTACCCACGACGAAAACGGTGGAGGCACACCAAACCGCACCGAGTTTTCCTACAGCCTTGGCGGCGGCGTGAAATATTACGTTACGCGCCACATTGGTTTCCGGGGAGATGCTCGTTATCTCCCAACCTATGGCAGCTCTTCTAATGAGTTGTACTGCTATTTCGGTTGCTACTACGCCAGTGTGGCGCACTTCCTGAACCGCGGCAGCTTCACCGGTGGCATCATCTTTAGCTTCTAAGTTGTCTTTTGCACCGCATAAATAAATGCCCCGGTACGGATCTCCACGCGTTATTGTCCCTTCTCGTCGCTAGGTGGCACGAACAGCTTTGGATCGATCGGCACATTCGTCTGGACTTGATCCACCTTGATGGTGAAGCTGCCATTCGGCCGCGTCAGGGTCCATTGGTACGGAATTTTCACGTCATCGGTCACCCGGTAATCCGCATAATCAATTTGCGTCGGGTTCTGTCCCAGCGGTGTTTGCGCAAAACGCATCAATCGCAGCAGTAATCCCGAACTCTGGTCGAAATAGAGCTGCAGTTGGGGCAAGTTCGTGGCCTGTGCCATCACCAGATAAGTCGCATGCCCGTCAATCGCTTCGCCTGGTTTCACCTTGAAGTCCTTGTAGAGTTCGCGCAGCTTTGCCGGAAAATATAATTCCGCGTCAATCCGCGCTGCCTCCCGCTCTTGTTGAGTCATGCGGTGCACGCCGTTGCGTATGCTCAGCCAGCCCACCTCCCCGTTGAATGCAGTTACGCTGGACCCTCCTTGCGGGTGCGAAATCGAGATGCGCTTGTCGGGGGCTTCGGAATACACCTCGATCGGATATTCCATCCCGCCGGCCTGAAGGGTGCCCTTCTGCACGCGGGTCTTGATCTTCATCAGCGCGGTCGGTCCGCCCACCGCCGCCAGATACTTGTCTAGAATCTGATCGGCGCTAGGCAACTTCACCTGGGCTTCCTCGCCTTCTTCGTGTTCCCCTGAGGCCGGCTTCATTGCTTCCGCTGGCAGAATCGGCGTGCCCACCGGATGCTCTGAGCCGCGATGGCAGGTGTAACAAGTCACCTCAATCTCATTTTTAAAATGGCCTTTATTGATGGCCAACTCCATCTCGATCATTTTTCGTGCGATCTGTTTCGGCTTCTTGTCGTCCTTCTGCATCTCGTGCTCCACGTGGCAGAAGTCGCACTCCACTCCCAGTGACGCGGCGATGAACTGCATCGTGGGAATCAATTGGTCCGCGGGAATGTCCTTCAACACCTGAATATTTTTGTACTGCTGCGCTGCCGTCTTCGGCGCTTCCGGCGCCGGCTTGGACTGATTCTGCGCAAAAGCTCGCAGGCCCCATGTACCCAACAACAGCAGGCCGCCTGCCCCCAACACAGACAGCCACTTCATCTCCGCTGTGAACCTCATTTTTTCTCCAGAGCCCGTAGGACTGATTCGCCCCGAGCAAAAGGCCGTATGTATGAACCGCAGTTATGCTGTGATTTGTCCACTCTTCGCCAGCGCGGTGATCCGATCCGCCGCTCGGAACGCCAACGCCTGTATGGTCATTGTGGGCTGGCCGCGCCCCGATGTCACCAAACTACTCCCGTCGCAGAGGAACAGATTCGGCACATCATGCGTGCGATGGTCCGCGTTAATCACGGAAGCCTTGGGATCCTTCCCCATGCGGCAAGTCCCCAGGAGGTGCACGGCGAACTGCTGCTCCCGAACCGGTTCACTCCATTTCGTCTTTGCGCCCGCGGCATCGAGCAATTCCATCGCCCGCTCTCTCATCCACTCCATCATCTTCAAATCGTTCGGATGATCGCGGAAAGTCATGCGCAGCGCAGGCAATCCCCATGCATCCTTTACATCTGGGTCCAGCGAAAATCCGTTCGCTTCCACCGGCAACGAGGTCCCGTGGCAGAAAATCTCAAACGTTCGGGTGAAATTCTGTTCGAGCGTCTTTTTGAATTGCTTGCCCCACCGCGGCGTGCCCGGCGGCAATCCGCCCATTGCAAATGACGCAGGCGTGGCGTCGAATCGCGCATCCAAGCCACCGCCGCCATAAAATCCCAGTTGGTTATGATCCAACTCGTAAAAGTCATGCAGCACACGGCTGACCGCAAATCCCTTGTAGTCGTTCACCGGTTCATCGAACACCGCCGAAGCGATAGCCGCGCTGTTGGGCATCAGATTCTTTCCCACCATGCCGCTGGAATTGGCCAGACCATTCGGGAATTGCGAAGACGACGAGAGCAGCAGCAGCCGAGGTGTCTCCGCTCCATTCGCGCTCAGGATCACCGCCTTCGCCTTCTGCATATGCGTGTTGCGCTTAGCGTCAAAATACTCCACGCCCGTGGCTCGCCCACTTTTATCCGTCACCACTCGCGATACGTATGAATTGGGGCGAATCTCGCAACGCCCCGTTGCTTCTGCCACCGGGATCATCGCCGCCAGCGAACTCGACTTCGCTCCCACCTCGCACCCGAAACCCAGACAGAATCCGCAACACACGCACGAGTCGCGACCGGCGCGCGGCTGCGAAAGTATCGCCATCGGCGCGGGAAACGGGTGGTACCCCAGCTTCCACGCGGCGCGTTCGAAAATCACGCCCGAGCCTTTCACCGGCAGCGGCGGCATGGGATACGGCTTTGATCGCGGTGGATCGAATGGGCTCGCTCCCGCCAGACCGGACACGCCCACTTCCCATTCCACTTTGGTGTAATACGGCTCCAGGTCGGCGTAGGTAATAGGCCAATCCGCGAGCGTCGCTCCCGGAATGTCTCCCACCTTGCTGTGCTCCACGAAATCAATCTCGTGAAAGCGCCAGTAATTCGCAGTGAAGTGCACGCTGCTGCCTCCCACGCAGCGTCCATACATAACCCCCTGTTTCCTTCTCGCGTTTTCTTCCGGCGTTTTTCGAAAGGTGTTCGGCTGGAGCGCAGGATTATTTGTCAACATGTGCTCCGTGAAGACTTTGATTTCATTGTGGGTGAAATCTTCCGGCTTCAGATACGGCCCCTGCTCTAGCACTACCACCCGAAATCCGTTGCTCGAGAGTTCTTTCGCCAGCACGCCGCCCGCGGCGCCAGAGCCAACAATGACAAAATCCACTTCTTCCGAAGGTTTGTAGGTCACTTTGGCTTGAGTCATTTCTTTTCCGCTTCCGCCTTCGCGGCCTGCCAGCCGGGATAGTTTTTGTCGTAGTAGCCAAATGGCGCCGAGAACATGAACTCCGGATCCCGGCCAACGGCTTTCCAGCCTACATAGTCGCGATTTCCGCCCGCCGAGGGATCGGCCAAAAATCCCCAAATGGTATGCAGGCGAATGGTTTCAAAGAAGTCTCTCGAACTACCCGTACCGGGCCACTCGTAGCCGCCGTTCCCGCTCTCTTCTTCCACCAGTTTCTGCAGAACCACGCCTTGTTGTTCCGCGCTCGCATCGGCAAAGCTTTTCACTTCCGCGTAATTCTCCGCCGTGAGTTGATTCAGGTGCGCGATTCCCTTTTCGTAGACTGGGACCGCAGCGCTTGCAAACGTCTTCAGTGCGCGGTCGATGAAGTACACCACCCCCGCTTCCCGCGCCCCTGGCGAATCATCCGTGGGGATGATCTGGGCGGCCACGGCCTCCACCTGCCGCGCCTGCTCTTGCGTGAACACCTCGAACTTGCCCGGCGTCTTTGCATTCGCGGCCTGATGGGCGTGGTCGGCCGCCGCTACGATGGCAGGCCACTGTACGTTCATCCACGCAGCACCCGCGACTCCGCCCACCTGTAGCAAAAAGTTTCTGCGGTCTTCTTGTGGATTCTTCATGTGCCCTTTCGCGTTCCAAGCAATCTAAGGGCAGATCGCTCTACCGTCAAGTCGGGCCAATATGGCTCTCGACCATTTGGCTCAGACGCCACCATGCAGTATCATCAGCATTTGGCATAATAATGGGAACTTTCACAGGCGCAATAGGCACCGGTGCGAAATGGGCCATTGACCGCATCGTTATGGCTTTGGCCGCCACCGGTATCAACCCCAATCTGCTCACCTTTTTGGGGCTGCTGGTCAATTTTGCCGCAGCCGCCAACTTCGCCGTCGGCAATTTCCGAACGGGCGCGATCATCGTTTTCATTGCCGGTTTTCTCGATATGCTCGACGGCCAGGTTGCGCGCCGTCAGAATCGCGTGACAGCATTTGGCGCGTTCTATGATTCCACGCTCGACCGCTACGCCGACATGGCTCTGTACATGGGCTTGCTGGTCTACTATTCCGTTAGCGGCCGCACGCCGTACGTGGTCCTGTCCGCCGTGGCGACTGCCGGCTCGGTGATGGTCAGCTATGCCCGGGCTCGCGCCGAATCGCTGATCCCTCTTTGCAAAGTTGGTTTTATGGAGCGTCCCGAGCGCCTCGTACTTCTCATTATCGGTGGACTCTTCAATCGCATGGCACAGGTGCTTTGGGTAATCGCCATCATTTCCACCATCACCGTCATTCACCGGATCGTCTACACTTGGCAGGAAACCCGAGCCGGCCGCATCTTACCGAGCCTCAAAGCCAGCGCGTAAAAGGCCGCAGAAAAACGCCGCTGGTTGTGGGAATCATTCACCTTCTACCGCGGTTCCGGTTCGCTCCGGCTCAGCACCAACCTGGCCATTGGCTTTCAGCCAGGCTTCCACGGGCCCCTCGATAATCCGCCTTACGCGTTCCTTCAACGCCGGGACATCTTCTTTGCGCATGCCCTTGGTGTCGATCGTTTCGTGCAAAACCACCGTGATGGTCGTCGGCCTTAATATCCAATCTTCCGTCCGCAAGTGATGGTACGACCCCACCAGGCTCACCGGCACAATCGGCACTCCCAACTGTTGGGCCAGCCGGAATCCACCATCTTCAAACTCACCCAAGTGCCCGTTCCGCGTACGCTTCGCTTCCGGAAAAATAATCAGGCTCAGTCCGGATTCAATCGCTTCTTGCGTCAGCCGCCACAGCCGTTTCAAATCTTTCGGGCCGCGCACCACCGGCACCGGTACGTTCCCGAAGCGTTTCATCAACCAGCCGTAAATGGGAATCTTGAAGTGCGACTCCAGCTCCCATCCGCGCACCAGCTGCGGTATCGCGCAGTACAGCATGAACGGATCCAGCAAATTTACGTGATTCACCATGAAGATCGACGTGCGCCTCTCGTCGAATCCTGGCTCCTTCAGCGCCACCACCTTGGCGCCAGAAAAAAATGCGATTCTCCGGCACAGCCCGCGCTGCAAATAATCATGTTTGCGCGGATTCAGAAACATTCCCAGAACAATCAGGACCGGCACCACAATCAGGAAATGCAGCCAGCTCGCCGCCCACAAAATCAGGCTGCGCACCACCTCCCCGGTCCGACTCATATGTACACATCCACCGCGCCCGGGACAATCTCCAGGATCTGGCACTGCACCGTGATAATTTCCCCGTCCACCATCACATCCACCGGGCCCTCCAGGTCAAACTCCACGCGCTTCACCGCGCGCCGCGAGGCCAGCGGGTGCTGGATATGTGTTCCGTCGTACAACCGCGGGAGCATGCGCATCAATCCCAATCGGCCAATCGGTCCCCAGCGTACATATTCAATCATCGCATCGCTGGGATCCGCATTCGGCGCAATCAACATGGTTCCGCCGGTGTACTTGCTGTTGTTGAACGTCAGAAACAGACAACGGCGTTCGTCCCATTCGCGATCGTCGTCGCATCGCATCTTGAACGCCCGCCGTTTCAACTGCAGTACCTTCACAAACACGCCCAGCAAGTATCCCAAATGCCCGAACGGCTTAAATATTCGGTTGGTAATCGCCCCTACGTCCGCCGTAAATCCCACGCTCAGCAAATTGAACGAATAAATCGTTCCGGTGGAATGATGCAAGCGCAGCAGATCTACTCGCCGTTTCCGTCCGGCCTCTAGCGCCTGCATGGAAGACTCCGCTCCGTCTTCCGTGAAATCCCGCAAAAACGAGTTACCCGTTCCCAGCGGGAGAAAACCCAGTTCAATTCGTTGCGTGGTCCGCAGTGGCCCGAAGACTCCATTGATGATCTCGTGGGCGGTGCCGTCTCCCCCTACCGCCAGGAATTTCCGGTAGCCCTGCTCATAGGCCTCCCGGGCCAGTTCCGACGCGTGCCCCGGGCCGGTCGACGCAATCACGTCAATGCGCAGTCCGCGCTCCCGCAGCCGTGCCAGCTCCTTCCCGGCAAGCTTCTCCGCACGCCCGCCGCCCGCGGCAGGATTCACGATGGCTATGAACTTGTCGCTCACAAGGATTCCGTTGCCGAAATTTTACCCTGTTTCGCGTTCCTCGCTAAACCGGCAGTATGGTCTGTTCACGCGGGAGCTTCCCCAAGAGCCCCGCCAAGGACACCCGAATAATCTTCAATGATGCGGTCAATGGAAAATCCTGGTCATACAGGACAATTCCATAAATTCTTTTGTAGTTGATCAGCCGCTTGTTGCGCGTCGCTATTTCCTCCCGCAATTCCTGCGTAAACGATTGTCCGGGCTCCAAGTGAATCACCAGCACCAGTTGCTCGCCTACCATCGACCGGCTTGGCCAAATGTAATTCGCCGCAAACACGCAATATTCCTTTACCGGCAACCCTTGGAACGCCTGTTCCACGTCTTCCGCGTAGACGTTCTTCCCTTCCTCGGTCACGATCATGTTTTTCTTCCGGCCAAACAATTGCAAATGCCCGGTCGCGTCAAACCGGCCCATATCTCCGGTCATGAGCCAGCCGTCCACAATCGTCTGCGCCGTCAATTCCGGCTCGTTCAGGTAGCCAGCCATCACCGTTTTGCTTCGAACGCTCACCTGCCCGATTCCCTCCGCATCCGGATTCAGAATCCGCACTTCCATTCCTGGCAGCGGCTTGCCCACGGTGTCCGCACGAAATGGTCGCAGATCATTGACCGTCACAGCCGTTCCCGCTTCCGTCAATCCATACCCGTTGGCGACAGGAATCCCCAAATCGTAGAAGAATTGCAATGTCTCCGGCTCCGTGAATGCCCCGCCCACAATAATCGCTTGCAGCCTTCCCCCGAATGCCGCGTGCACCTGCTTCAGGAGCAACCGGCTCAACGGCAACAGTGGCCGGCTTTTCGTCAGCGCCTTGTTGATGATGCGCACCCGCTCAAACATCCGGCGCTTCCCTGGCGGCAGCTCGTCAAACCGCGCTTGCAGCCCTTTCTGTAGATTCTTCAACACCAGCGGCACCAGGCTCACATACGTGATCTGGTACTTCGTAAACGCTTCCCGCACATATTCCGGCCGCAGCGTGCGCAAGTGCACCACCGCGGCTCCGCAAATAAACGGTCCAAAGAATCCCACCATGAAATCGATCGCGTGATTCGTCGGCAGAATGCTCAGATATTTCACGCCCGGCCAAAAGGGGTAGACCGCCGTCAGGGCGATGCACTGCTCCAGGTAATTTTCGTGGGTCATCATGCACCCCTTCGGGGTCCCGCCCGTTCCCGAGGAGTACACAATGCACGCCAGATCTTGCCGGCGCCGTGCCACAAACGTGGGTTGGCCCTCGCCTTTTGCCGACTCCCACGGCATCGCTCCAGCCAAATCCACCTTCTCCGGAGCTTCCGTCACCAGTACGATTTTCACCTTTGCTGCCGTGGCTCGTCCCGCCGACCCGCTCAGCTGCCGCCAGATGGGATACTCGGTAATCAGCACGCTCGCGCCCGAATGTCCCAACAACGTCCACTGTTCTTCCGGTTTCAGTTTGTAGTCCAGCGGCACCAGGGTGCCGCCGCAATAGAAAATCGCGTACGCCGAAATCAGCCACTTCGACTGGTTGGTCATGATGATCGACGCGCGATCCCCGGCCTGGAATCCCGCATCCCGTAGCCACTTCGCCAGCGGCAACGCCCGTTCTTTGAACTCGCGATAGGTGATCCGCTGTTTCTCTTCCCCGCGATCCGATTCATACAAACACACTTCGCGGGGCCAAGTCTCCAGCGCGTCTCGCACCGCCTCGCCGATCGATGAATATTTGGATAGGTCCAGCATTACAGGCGAGATTGAATGCGTTCGGCAAGTGTTTTGAAGTCGCTTACGCCCTGCACTTCATAATCGGGCAATTCAATGCGAAAGTGATTTTCGAGTCGCGATAGCAGTTCCAGCGCCTGCAGGCTGTCGATTCCCAACTTTTTATAGAAATCGTCTTCTGCATGCAACGATCCCGGCGCCACCTTAAAATGCTTTGCCGCCAATTCCAGAATTTCCTGTGTAGTCTGCTCGAGGGTCTGCATGGTCTCTAAATTTATCATTCCCGGCGCTCCTAAGGAAAATCGTTGGTCTCTTGCCGGGTGCCATTGGGAGCGCCGCAGCTCTGCTTGCCTGGAGTTGTTCCCGCGAAGGTTCCACTCGCGACTTTCTGGCAAGAATCTTTGACGAAAATCCCTCCCCTGTGTAGCATCCCTTTGTACCAAGTAGCCACAATCAAAAATCTGGTTCCATAATCATGTCTATCGACAATATGAGCCGTCGGCTCTTCCTGACTCGCGGTGCCGGCGCCGCCCTGACTACACCTCTGTTCTGGACAGGCGCGATGCGCGCAGTCATGCCGCAGCCCGCTGCGACCACTCCCGCTGAAAAAGACCTCGACGCCTACATCGCCAGCTACATGGCCGCCATGAACGCGCCGGGGATGACCCTTGGCCTGACCGATTCCACCAAGACGGTCCGAGCCACTGGCTACGGCTTTGCCGACGTGGATAAACGCATCATCGTAAGCGAGCAACATCTCTTTCAGATCGGCTCCATCACCAAGTCTTTCGTGGCCCTGGTGCTGTTGCAGATGCGTGACGAAGGCAAGCTCGATTTGCAAGCACCCGTGCTGGAATATCTGCCCCAAGTGCCGATCGACGCGCGCTTTGGCCCCATCACGATTCACCACTTGTTGACGCACACCTCAGGATTGCCCGACAACCAGGCCGTCTTTCTCGGCGACGCGGACGCGCGCCTCGAGCAGGGCTTCAAACCGGGCGAACATTTTCACTACTGCAACCCAGGCTTCGCCATTCTCGGGCTCCTGGCCGAGAAACTCGACGGCCGGCCCTGGCGCGAGTGTGTTCAGGTGCGGATCCTCACGCCACTCGAGATGACCGACACCGTCGGCGTGATCAGCACAGCATCCCGAGGCCGCGCTGCCGTTGGCTACCAGCCCTTCTGGGACGAACAGGTGTATCCGCGCCAGGGACGGCTGTCCCCCGCGCCCAACCTCGTGATGGACGATACCGCCGGGTGCATCGCCTCCACCTCCGGGGACATGGCGCGATATGCGCGCATGCTGCTTAACCACGGACAGGGGCCGCACGGGCGCATCGTCAGCGAACAAAGCTTCGCGCTCATGTCCACACCGCACATCAAAGCGCCCGACTTCAGCGACAGTGCCAGCTACGGCTACGGCATCGCGGTCGACACCCTCGATGGACATAAGATTCTGCGCCACACCGGCGGCATGGTCGCTTTCGCATCTTCCATTCATGTTGACCTGGACGGCGGCGTCGCGGCCTTTGCTTCCATCAACGCCATGCAGGGCTACCGGCCAACCGCCGTGACCGAATACTCCGTGCGGCTCCTTTGCGCCGAACGCAACGCGAAGCCTCTGCCAGCGGCGCCGACCATCTCCAGTTCGCTCGAGGTCGACAACGCCGCGGATTATGCCGGGACGTTTACCGACACCAATGGCCGCAAGCTGGAATTCGCCGTCGAAGGCAAGCAGCTCTTCTTGCTAGACCAGGGGAAGCGCATTCCTTTGCAGCACACCCACGGCGACAACTTCATTTCCACCATCCAAGGTGTCTTTGTCGATCACACCTTCGTTTTCAATCGCGCGCAGGCCGACAGCGCAAAATCCCAGCCTGCCAGTGCTTCTGCGCCCGGCAAAACCGACTCCCAGGAAAAGCCTGGGCCGGTGGTTGAGGTCACCTACGGCTCAGACTGGTATGCGAACGCCAAATATTCCGGACCACGCACCTTCCCCACGCCGCCAGAATATGCATTTTTCGCCGGACGATACCGCAGCGACAGCGCTTGGGGCGGGGACGCGCTCGTTTACCTGCTCAAAGGCAAGCTCATGCTCGAAGGCTTAACGCTGCATCCCATCGGCGCCTCGCTCTTTCGACTGGGTGACGAAGAGTGGATGCCAGACACGGCGGAGTTCCTCTGCGTCTTCGAAGGCAAACCGCGCATCCTGCGCGTCACTGGCATGGATTTTGCGCGCATCGAAATCGACTGATCCCACGAAGGCTGGCGACCGCTTGAGCCTCTGTTGCGGAAAAAGTCGAACGAGGAATTCTCAGGAGCGCTGCGCTTGGTGGCGCTAGGCGGATGGGGGAACCGCGGCGGCGCCGAGGATGCGCAGGGATTTTTTGTCCTGGACGAAAACGACGATTTGGAGATTCTGGCGTTTCCATTCGGGTTTGAATTTCACTTTTGTGGAGGAATCGAAGGTCGTGTCGCCGCTGCCCTTGGCGGTGCCAATTTTGTGAAGAGAGCGAAGAACCGGGGCGTGGTGCAAATCTCTGCCGGCGTTCTCTCCGGCTTTGACAGAGGATTCGAGGCCGCTTTCGGTAATCGCTAACCAGATTTCCGCGGAATCTTGACTGGTGTTGCCCACCAGTTTGCCAACGCGTACCTTGAAATCCTGAGAATTGCCGGAGGAATCGCCAGCGGCGAGAGTGATGTCGGTCTGTGGCTGGCCGGCCGCCTGCTGAATGGCTTCGCGGGCTTGCGTTTCTTGCCCACCGGTCATTTGCGTCTGGCCATCCACGATCATCTGCGGAGTGTAGGGCGTTTTGTCCTTGAATTTGAGAACGTAGTCGACCTGGCGCTGTGTCCAATCGGCGGACGAGTAGGGATCAGTCCAACCGTCATGATTCCAGTAATCGACGTGCTCTTCGATGGCGATGACCTTAGCGCCTTGAATGGGCTGGGCGTTTTGGAATTTCATCAGCAAGGCATCCGCGGGTGGACAGCTAGAGCAACCCTCGGAAGTGAACAATTCCACAACGACGGGAGCGGGCGTTTTCATGTCGCCGGAAGCGCGGGCAGAAAAGGCTGGAGCAAAGACGAATACGACAGAACAAAGCGCAATGGCGAAAATGGCGAGGAGCGACGGCGCCTTTTTCATGACGATGGTCTCCTTCCCCAGAGGTCTGATGCGGAGTTTAGCGCAAAGTTACAAGGGCGCAGCGGAGCAGCGCGGACTTCGTTGTGATGAGATTCCAGTTGTAGCAGAAATGGTGCAAAATGGCGCATTTCTGTGACGAAAAAGCATTTTGTCGATGCAAAGCGAAATATACAGATTTCTGAATCCATGCTGAGGAATCCCACACGGATGGTTAAAGCACAAGGGCGAATCACGCGATAACAGAAACACGGTGTGAGCCGCGGTGATTTCGGGACGAGCGCGATGGCACGTTCTATGTGAACTCATAACCTCACCGAAGATGGAACCGCAACTGATTGAAAAATAGCCGCACGTAAAAAGGGAGCAATTGGAGTGCCGCGTGCAATGAAGGAAAGCGGCGAGTGTTGCTGTTCGCGAGTGAAGCGGTGGGCGAGTGCAGTGGTAAGCGAGTGAAGCGAGTGATTCGGTTGCAGTAGGGCCCCACGGAAAAATCGGCGAGTGTCCCCAACTGTGGAGGAGGGTGGAATGAAAGTGTTCCGTGTCTTTGTGGTGGTATTTCTCTTTGCATTTATTTTTAGCAACGTGGCGGCAAGCCAATCGCTGACATTGGGCAGCATCGCTGGACGCGTAACCGACCCGACTGGAGCGGTGATCGCGACGGCGAATGTGACATTGAAGAGTTTAGACACCGGAGAAACGCAGACGACAACGACGGGAGCAGAAGGTACGTTCCGTTTCAACCTGCTGAAGCCTGGTCACTACGAAGTGACCGTGGAAGTGCCGGGCTTTGCGAAGACGGTGCGCGCGACGTCAGCAGAAGTCGGACAGACCACGCAGGTAGACGTCCCACTGGAAATCTCGAAAGCAGCGGAAACGATTGAGGTGTCAGGGGCGGCACCGCTGATCAGCACCGAGCCGGGTACCGCGACGTCGTACACACCGGAAGAAGTCGCACTGTTGCCGACAGCGGGCGGAGATATCACAACACTGGCGTTTACGGCTCCCGGCGTGGTCGTGTCGCAAGGGATGGGTTACGGGAACTTCACCGTGAACGGATTGCCTGGGACCTCGAACCTGTTCACGGTGAACGGAGAAAACGACATGGACCCGTATTTCAATATTAATAACTCGGGCGCGTCGAACCTGACGTTGGGGAGCAACGAAGTGCAGGAATCAACGATCGTGACCAACCCGTACTCGGGGGAGTACGGACAGATGAGCGGCGCGCAGGTGAACTATGTGACGAAGTCGGGGACCAACTCGTTCCACGGGAATGCGCAATGGTATTGGAACGGACGGGAAATGAATTCGAACGACTTTATTTCGAACGCCAGCGGAGCGACGCGGCCGTTCTCGAATGCGAACCAGTGGGCGGCGTCGATCGGCGGACCAGTGTGGAAGGATCACACGTGGTTTTTTGTGGACACGGAAGGCTTGCGGTTTATCTTGCCGAACGTGGACGTGGAGACGATTCCGACGCCACAGTTTGCATCGGCAGTGCAGGCGAACGTGCAGACGCTGAATCCGAGCGAGGCAGCAGCCTATCAGAACATGTTCAATATCTATTCCGCGGCAGCGGCGGGCAAGCAGACTAGCCCGTTACCACTGTATGTTAACGGACAGCCAACCGAGTGCGTGGGCCTGAGCTTGCCAGGATTCCCAACGGGCGCGCCATGCCAGGAGAATGTGACCTTAACGCCAACGTCATTCGCAAAGGAATGGATACTAGCGGGACGTGTAGACCAGAAGCTGACGTCGAAGGACGACATATTCTTCCGGTTCAAGCTGGACTATGGTTTGCAACCGACCGCGATCAACCCACTGAGCTCGGCGTTCGACGCGAATTCGAACCAACCGGCATACGATTACCAGGCGAACTGGCGGCACGTGGTCAACGCCAACATGACCAACAGTTTCACGGCGACGGCGAGCCACTACGTGGCGCAATTCGCGCAGGACATCGATGCGTGGCAGAAGGAATTTCCGTATGGCGGTGTGACCTTCGGGGGCGCCGTGGGCTTCTCGAGCATCAACGGGTCGGTAGGCGACTTCCCGCAGGGACGGAACATCACGCAGTATCAATTCATCGACGACCTTTCGTGGGTACACGGACAGCATACCTTCAAGTTTGGAGAGAACTTCCGGCGCTACGACGTGAGCGACCACAATTTCTTCAACATTTATCCGACGAGCAACTTCAATGACTTGAGCTCGACTTCGCTGGGACCGAACGGAATGACGGGCATGCAGGCGTTCGCAAATGGTCTGGCGTCGTCGTATACGCAGGCCTACAGCCCTTCGACGGATGTGCCGATCGGACTGTGGGGCCTCGGCTTCTACGGTGAAGATACGTGGAGAGTAAAATCCAATTTTACGTTGACGCTGGCGTTGCGGTTCGAACACAACTCGAATCCGACGTGCAATACGAACTGCTTCTCGAACTACAACGGACCGTTTGGCACGCTGCCCAGCGTGGTCGCAGGAGCGGGTGGCGCAGGGGACGTGCCGTATAGCAGCGACATCAACACGGGTCTTCGTCATCCGTACATGAGCGTGGATGCGATCAACGTCTCCCCTCGCGTGGCGTTCAGCTGGTCGCCGAATGCCACAGATCATTTCCCGTGGCTTCCGGGCGGGAACAAGACGGTGATCAGCGGTGGCTTCGGAATTTTCTACGACAATCCGCCGGCGGGCATGTTGGACTTCGAATTGGGGAACCCGGGCAATCCACCGGCGACGACGTTGTTCACGATTCAACCGCTGGACGCCACAGGGCACTCGACGGGTATTCTCCCGTTTACGGCGGGCCCGGCAGCATTCGAGGCAGCCTCGCAGGCGTTCACACTGAGCAAAAGCTACAACCAATTGTCCGCCATTCTCGATCCCATCATCGGATTCAATCCGCCGGTGAGCTTCAACTCCATCCAGGGGACCATCCATTCGCCCCAGACGCAGGAATGGAACTTGAAGGTCGATCAGGAAATCAACAAGAGCGTGGCCCTTTCCGTGAACTACGTGGGAAACCACGCCATCAACATTCCATACGCCGATTCCTGGTGGAATGCCGTGGCCACGAACAGCGTTTTTACTTCGGTGCCCGGAATCAAGACCGCGGCAACCGTGTTGCCAAACTACGGAGAAGTGTCCACGTTTCAGAGCGGAGCGGTATCGAACTACAACGGGGTCACCGCATCGATCCGCTTGCAACATCACAGCTGGTTGATGGCCCACCTGAATTATACGTACTCGCACACACTGGATGAGACGTCGAATGGCGGAATCTTTCCCATCGGCGGGTTTCCCGATAATTTAGGATTCAACATTCAAACACAGGTCAATCCGGGCAGCCTGCGGGCCAATAATTACGGAAACGCAGACTATGACATCCGCAGCCTGTTCAGCGCAGACTATGTGGTAACGCCACCAGTACACTTCGAGAACAAGTTCGCCAAAGCAGCGTTGGGCGGCTGGCAATGGTCGGGCAAGGTGTTCGCGCGCAGCGGATTGCCGTTCACGGTGCTGGACGCCAATGCGTTCGGAGACCTTGCGCAGAACAACTTCACAGGCATCGTGGCGCAACAGATCTCAGGCGGAGCGCAGAATTCGTGCGGCATGGGTGCAGTAACAACGAATGTCACCAAGCTGACGCCGTGTTTGAATGCGAACGCGTTCGCGAATACGGCAGCAACGGGGTTCGCATACACGCAATATCCCAACCAGACACGCAACCAATTCCGCGGCCCGGGTTACGTGGACTTCGACATGGCGCTGTTCAAGACCTTTAACATTGGCGAGCGGTTCAATTTTGGACTGGGAGCGCAGGCGTTCAACGTATTCAACCATCCGAACTTCAACCTGCCGGATACGGAAGTGGGCAGCCCGCAATTCGGTCAAATCCTGGGCATGCAAGGAGTACCAACGAGCCCGTACGGAAACTTCCTCGGGTTCGATTCGTCGGTGCGGGTGGTGCAGCTCTCGCTGAAGCTTACGTTCTGACCCCTGTCTCTCGTCCGGCGTGGAGTAAGGCGGATCCACGCCGGGCGGGGGATGATCCCTCCTTGGCGGCTTCCCTTCCCGTGGTGTGAATCCATTAGAATGGCAGGTTCGCCGTGTGCGCGAAGGTGCGCGCAAAGGATAGGGCGGCGAGACGGGGGAGCCCACTATGATCGTGATGCGGAACAACAGAGTACTGTGCGGTGCGGTGTATTGGAGCTTGGCGATAAGCATTTGTCTTTGCGGGGTTGCCGCGCGGGCGCAAGCACCGGCAGCCAACAGCGCGCAAAACGCTAAGGAGGGAGCGGCAAACTCGGCTTGCGATCAACTGACGCCGTACCAGAAGTCCGAGATTGAGCGGATGTTCAACGATTGGGCGTTTCTGGCGAAATACCGAGGGGCCAATCAGGAGTTGGGCGCTCCGAAAGGCGGTGAGACGCGCGTGGTGTTTATGGGCGATTCGATTACGGAAGGTTGGGGCATGAAAGGGAGCGGAGGCGAATCGGATCGCGGGGCATTTTTTCCGGGGAAGCCATATGTGAATCGTGGAATCTCTGGGCAAACAACGCCGCAGATGCTGGTGCGGTTCCGGCAAGACGTGATCGAGCTGAAGCCAAAGGTGGTGGTGCTGCTAGCGGGCACGAATGATATCGCCGAAAACACGGGGAAGATGACGCTGGAAGAGACGGAGGGGAATGTGGCATCGATGAGTGAGTTGGCGCGGGCCAATGCGATTCGCGTGGTGCTGTGCTCAGTGTTGCCGGCAAGCGATTTTCGGTGGCACCCCGGTCTGGAGCCGGCGCTAAAGATTCGCGCGTTGAATGAGTGGATACAGGGGTATGCGGCCAAGAATGGATTTGTGTACGTGGATTATTATTCGCACATGGTGAACGACGCGGGTGGATTGAAAAGCGAGTTGAGTCCGGATGGCGTGCATCCGAATGCGGCAGGGTATGCGATTATGGCGCCGCTGGCGGAAGCGGGAATTGCGGCGGCGTTGGCGCAGTAGGAATGTGTAGGAAGAGTGGTGCGTTGTTCGGGGAAGAAAAAGAGGAAAAAAAGAGAGAATTAACGCAGAGTTCGCGGAGGAAGAGCGCTGAGGGCGCGGAGATGCTTGCGAGTAGTGAGGCAATCACGAGTGGTCGCGGCAAAGGAGTCGAGACAAGACGCAGGGACCTACATGCAAAGACGGCATTTGGGGCACCCGGCCGCCGTGGAATTATCAAGGCGCTCGCGGACTCGCTGACCGGTCTAACGACCGGCCGCTACAGAGGAAAGAGCGAAAGCCTCACTCGGTTACGGTGAAGGCGGAGTGGAGGCTGGCGGTGGAATCGGGGCCTAGCCAAATGTCGAAGGTGGAGGACTCCTGAGTCCAGGATTTTTTGGCGGTGCTCCAATAGGAGAGTTCGTCTTTCCCCACGGTGAAGTGCAGCGTCTTCTTCTGGTGCGGAGCCAGGGTGACGCGCTGGAAGCCTTTGAGTTCGCGGACAGGACGAGAAGTGCTGCCGTAACGCTGATGGATGTAGAGCTGCGCGACTTCATCGGCGGAAATGTTGCCGGTGTTTTCGACGTCGACCGTGACATCGAGAGTTTCACCGAGCTTGAGCGAATCGCAGCAGAGCTTCAGGTTGGAGAACCGGAAAGTGGAGTAGCTGAGGCCGTAGCCGAAGGGGAAAAGCGGAGTACTTTCTTCGTCCCAGTATCGGCGGTTCTGACGTTCGGGCTGCTGAGTGGTGTTGTGGGCATAGTTGATGGGGATCTGGCCATTGTCGCGGGGCCAGGCGAAGGGGAGTTTGCCGCCGGGAACGGCATCGCCAAAGAGAAGATTGGCAACGGCATTGCCACCCTGCGTGCCGGGGTACCAAATTTCGAGGATCGAAGGCACATGCTCGACAGCCCACTTGATGTTGAGCGGGCGGCCGGACATGAGAAGAAGAACCACGGGTTTTCCGGTGGCGACCACGTTTTCGAGAAGTTGTTCTTCCTGGCCCGGAAGATCGAGGGATTCGCGGGAGGCCGCTTCGCCGATCATGTTCTGCGCTTCGCCGAGGACGAGAACGGTCAGGTCGGAGGAACCGGCGAGATTGACGGCTTTGGACATTTCGTCTTTGGCTTGGTCGGCAGGCCAGGGTTTGACCGGCGGAAGGTGGAGAAGATCATCGAAGAACGAAGGAAACTTGCGAGCGATCTGAACGCCGGGAGCGTAGTTGAGTTCAACTTGTGAGCCGAGTTTGTTGCGGATGCCCGCGAGGATGGTGACGGTTTCCTGCACGTCGGGACGAATGGACCAGGGACCAAGGGTGTCGATTTGCGAGTCCGCGAGCGGGCCGAGGACGGCAACCCTTTTATAGGCGGTCTTGCTCACGGGCAACAGGTTGCCTTCGTTGCGGAGAAGCACGGCGGTGCGCTCAGCGACTTCGCGGGAGGCGGTGCGATGCGCGGGATCGGCGAGGACTCGCGTGGCGGGGGCTTCGTCGACGAAGGGATGTTCGAAAAGACCGAGACGGATTTTCATTTCGAGGATGCGGCGGGCGGAGTCATCGATTTGCTTTTCAGTGACCTGGTGGGTTTGCACGAGGTTAAGGAGATGGTCGGAGTACGCGTTGTTGGTGAGGGCCATTTCCATGTCGACGCCGGCGTCGAGAGCGCGCTTAGCGGCATCGGCGAAATCCTTGGCGTAGCCGTGGACTTTGAGGCTTTTTACGGCGTCGGCGTCACTGACAACGAAACCCTGGAATTTCCATTGATCGCGAAGAACATCGGTGAGCAGCCAGCGATTGCCAGTGGCGGGGACATCGTTCAAGTCCATGTAGGCGCTCATGGCGGAGCCAACGCCGGCTTTGACGGCAGCGTGGAAGGGCAGAAGATAAACGTTGTACATCAGCGTGTCGGGGATGTAGACCTCGTCGTAATCGCGGCCTCCCTGCGCCGCGCCGTAACCGGCAAAATGTTTCATGCAGGCGAGGATGTGATCGGGAGAGCCGATGTAATCGCCTTGGAAGCCGCGCACCTGTGCTGCAGCCATGGCCGAGCCGAGATAGGGGTCCTCCCCGGCTCCTTCGACCATGCGGCCCCAGCGGGGATCGCGGGCGATATCGAGCATAGGCGCGAAGGCCCAGTTGATGCCGTCCGCGCTGGCTTCCTTGGCGGCGATGGTTTGCTCCTTGACGGCCACGGAGGGATCCCAGGAAGCAGCGATGGCGATGGGCACGGGGAAGATGGTGCGGAAACCGTGAATCACGTCGAAGCCGAAGATGAGAGGGATGTGCAGGCGAGACTGATCGACGGCGAGATGCTGGAAATGATTGATTTGAGCAGGATCGGTGGCAAAAAGAATTGAGCCGACTTTGCCTTTGGCGATCTGGTCGTCGAGATCGGTGGGCGCGAGGATGGTGAAGAATTGCGTGAGCTGGCCGATTTTTTCTTCGAGGGTCATTTTGTTTAGGAGGGTGTCGGCACGCTGGCGGACTCCGGTGTCCGAGAGAGGCGTGGCGTTGGTTGTGGCCGGAGATTGAGGAGAGATACGCGGAACGAGGGAGAGCGAGACGGCGCAAGTCAGAAGCATGACCAGCAGCGTGGTGAATTGGCGTGCGTCATTGTTTCGCATGGGCGGCCTCTCGCGAATGGAGTGAACCCAAAAGTGTGGGTGGAGGAAAAGCGGCCGGGAGAAGCAAGGAACGAGGTTCCGGCGTCCTGATCCCAGGGTAGTGTAACAAAAGTGTAATGTAATGTTGAGGGCGAAGGGGCGATGCTGTGCGGTTGGTTTGTGTTTGCCGTAGACGGCGGGATCCTTCGCTTCGCTCAGGATGACAGCGGATCTTTGTTTTGGACGACGTAGGAACAGCGACGTAAAGCCGCTGCTGCCACACTGCGAAAAACGAACGGCCCGCTTCAAAAAGTGGGCCTTACACAGGCGGGAAGCGGTGATGGAGTCAGGGAGTTCGGGGAAGCTTGAGGAAGTCCGGGAGGGACTTGGCGGCGCGGCCCATGGCGCGGGCGAGACTGAGCTTGGCAATGTTATGGGCGAAGACGGCGTTGATGTAATCGAGTTGGGCGTTGGTGGCAGTTTCCTGGGCCTGGGTATAATCGACGGTGGTGCTGACGCCAGCTTCGAGTTTCTGGCGAGTAAGTTCGGCGGCTTCGCGAGTGACCTGCACATTGCGCTGGGCGACTTCCACTTGACTGGCGGCGGCCTGGAGGTCGAGGAAGGCGCTGCGCACATCGCCTTCAATTTGCCCCTTCAAGTCTTCATATTCCGCGCGACGCTGTGAGAGCGTGGCGTCGGCCTGCTCGACATCGCCACTGACGCGGCCACCCTGCCAGATCGGAATTTTCATGTTGGCGGTAGCGGTGTAAGTGCTTTGCAGCTGGCTGGGCGTGACGCCAATCCCGCCGACATCGGCATTGACGCTGATGGAGGGATAGCGCTCGGCGCGCGCAGCCGCTTTGGCACGAACGGCGGCCTGCAATTGGGCATCGGCAGCTTTCAAATCGGCGCGCTGCGCAAGGGCTTGGTTGACGGCGTCCTCGACCGTAAGAGGTGCGGCGGGCGCGAAAGGAATTTCGTCAGTGATTTCGTATTGGTCGGTGGGAGGCAAGCCGATCATTCGGGCAAGATTGATTTTTTGCTTGGCGAAGTCGTTCTGGAGAGAGAAAAGGCGCTGCTGTTCGGTGAGAAGCTGAACCTGATTTTTGTCGGCATCGACTTTGGCGATGATGCCCTGGGCGAGTTGCTGGACGCTCTGCTGGTACACGGCACTGGCGGCATCGACCTGAGCCTGCTCTGCAGCGAGGCGCGCTCTGGAGGCTGTGACTTGCAAATAGGCGCCACCAACGGCGAGGACTATGAGGTCGCGGGCGTCTATGGCGGAATAGCGATTGGCGCGGGTGAGGTCATTACTGGCGCGGTAGTTGTTGAGTGAGGTCATGTCGACCACGGTCTGCGAGAGATGCGCGCGAAGATCGACGTAATTGAAAGGGCCAATCACCTGAGGGAAGTTGAATCCGGGAAAATTGAAACGGAAGCCGAGGGCACGCAGATCTTCGGTTTCTACATTTTCCATGGCTGTGCCGGTGAGGTTGGGGAGCAAGGCGGCTCGTGCCGATTTGGCCATACCTTCGGCCTGACGAACGGCTTGAGTGGCGCCGGTCTGGCCAAGGTTATAGGAAAGAGCGCGGAGAATGGCCTCCTGAAAACCGAGCTTGCCAGTAAAGGGCATGAGCCTGGTGGAAGGAGTGCTGCCGGAGTAATTGCCGGTGGCTTGCACCGTGGAGTTGATGGTGTTGACGCTGGTGGTGACGCCGGCGATGGGAGATTCCGTGGCTTTGACGGTCCCGCTGTTTTGCCCGGTGCGGCCAGACAAGGGCAACTGCACCGCAGGAGTGGCTTGCTGAGGCGCCGCGGAGGGCCCAATCTGCGCGGAGGCAGGAAGGGCGAGAGCGAGAGAGCCGGCCAGGAAAATGAACGTGCACGTAATTCGCGGCTGAATTCGTTGCCTACGGTGCAAAATTTGCTGCAGTGCGATGATTGCCATGCGAAGAAAGCTCCCTAAGACCACGTCAACTGAGTTGTTTACGGAAACGCCAGATACTGAGCGAGACCAAAACCAAAGTAAAAGTTAGCAGCGCCAGGAAATTGGGCCATAACGTGGCCATGCCGCTCCCTTTGATCATGGCGCCGCGGGAAATTTGCCCGAAATGCTGAATGGGATTGAACTGCGCGACAGGCTGCATCCACTTGGGCATGGCTTCGACCGGAGTGAAAGCCCCGGAAAGCGAAGTGAGCGGCGGATTAACGAAGAACAGAGTGAGCTGGGCTTGGCGCGCGGACTTGGTGAAGGTAGCAATGAAGGTGCCGATGCTGATGCCGCAAAGGAGGCACAGCGCCGCAGCGGCCAAAACAAGGACGGCATTGCCGCGAAACGGAATGTCGAAGACTACGCGCATGATCACGACGGCCATAAGGCCCATCATGCAGAGCAAGGCGAAGAGGGGAAAGAGCTTGGCGACGATGATTTGCGTGGTGGAGGCAGGGGACATGAGCAGTTGTTCGAGGGTGCCGGTCTCTCGTTCTTTGACCATCGCCGACGAAGCGATGAGCGAGCCGTTGAGAATCAGAAGCACGCCGAGGATACCGGAAACGATGAACCAGGTGGGCTCAAGACCGGGATTGTAAAGATAGGTGGGATCAAGCAGGACTTGGCCTTTGCTGTTCACATTTGGCGCAGCAATTTGGCGGAATTGCGCGTGCACGCCCTGACCGACGAGGCTCTGGCCGTAAGTGGCGATGACGCCTTCAGCGTAAGCCTGAGCGATGGTGGCAGTGTTGGAGTTCATGGCGTTGAGCAGAACTTGCACGGTGACGGGACGGCCCCGGTGGAGATCGCGCGCGTAGTCGTAGGGAATGACCAGGCCAGCGTCGAGAGTGCCGTTGGCGATGTCTTTGGAAAGCTCGTCGATGGAAAGATACGTGCCGCTGGGCGCGAAGCTTTTGCTTTCGGTCATCTGAGAGATCAGTTCGCGGCTTTCGGGAGTTTTGCTGTCGTCGACAACGCCGAGATGCAAATTGGCGACGGTGGGATTGAGCGCGAAGCCGAAGAGCAGGAGTTGCAGCGTAGGGGGAACGATGAGGGACATGGCGAGACGCCGATCGCGGAGTATCTGCTGAAACTCCTTGCGCACCAAGGCGAGCATTCGGGAACTGATGAGAGAACGAAGTTTTCTCATGCTACACCTTGACCTGCATGCGGCGCATGTTGCGCCAGGCAAGAAAGTAAAAAGCGCCGCCGATGACGCCGATGATCAGGACCTTGTACCAGACGGCAGGCCAGCCGCCACCGGCAAGCATGGCGTCGCGGACGACTTCGATGTAGTAGCGGCCCCAGACGAAATTCGAAAGCCAGCGAATCGAGCCGGGAATATTGGAAATGGGGAAGAGCAAGCCGGAGAACATGTAGACGAGGAGGAACCCAGTGAGGGCGATGGCCTGCACGGCAGCAACCTGGCTGGGAATAGCGGCGCCGATCATGTTGCCAAAAGTGGTAACGCAGAACATGTAGAGAATCGTGGCGATCAGGAAAGGAGTGGGATCGCCGGCAAAACGGAGACCAAAACCGAAGAAGAGAATCGCGAGCATGATGAGGGCTTCGCAGGTGGCGACAATCATGAACGCGAAAATTTTGCCGAGAAGAAATTCGTGAGCAGAAATATTGGCGACGTAGACCTGAAGGATGGTTTTTTGTTCGCCTTCCTTGGACATGGCGAGTGTGGCGAGGAGTGGGGGGAAAATGGACATGGCCATGACGAAGATGCCGGGGCCATAGAACATCTGCGAGGAACGGCTGGGGTTGTACCACAGGCGAATGGCGGCGGTGACGGGTTGCGGAAGCGTGGCGCCGCCGAGTTGCGTGTTGTAGGCGCGGACGATTTGCGCGGCATCGCCGGCGATGATTTGCGCAGTGTTCGAATCGGAACCATCGATGAGCATCTGCACCTGGGCGGTTTGGCCGCGGGCGATGCGACGACCAAAATCTTCAGGAATGATGAGGGCGCCACGGGCCTTGTTGGCGGTGAAGGCATCCTGAGGTTGCTTATCGGTGGGCCAAGCGACGATATGAAAGCTGATGGCGTTACGGAACGCGTCGACCAGTTTTTGCGAAGCAATGGAGGAATCGAGATTCTGCACGATGATCGGGAGATCGTTGACCGTGAGCGAGATAGCGGTGGTCTGGAGCAGGAGCAAAACCACAGGAAGCACGAGCGCGAGGGCCACCGCCAGACGATCGCGCAAGAGTTGCGTGAGTTCCTTGCGGGCTTGAGCGAAGATACGGCGCATTTGCGGTACTCCCTTTGTGTTCCCTTTCGTTAATCCTCGGCGCTGACTTTGCCCTGCTGGCGGGCATGCTCGACGACGCTGATGAAAACGTCTTCCAGCGAGAAACGGCCCTCCCGCGCTTCCAACACACGGATCCCGGCGCTTTCAAGTTTTTCCCGCGTGTCGCGGATGGCGATTTCGGCGGGATCGTCGCTGATGACGTGGAGCCAGCGGCCAAAAATCGAGACACGCCAGTGGCCGGTGTCGGACTTGAGCAAATCGGCGGCACGTTGGGTTTGGTCGACACGAAATTCGAGGAGATGGCCTTTTTGCTGCGCTTTGACTTCGCTGGGGGTGCCTTCGAGGAGCAATTCACCGGCAACCATAAGGCCGAGACGATTGCACTGCTCCGCCTCTTCGAGGTAGTGCGTGGTGACCAGAACGGCGGTGCCAGAGTCCGCGAGGTGATTGATCATGGACCAGAAGGCGCGGCGGGCCAGCGGGTCGACACCGGAAGTAGGCTCGTCAAGGAAGACGATGGCGGGCTCGTGCATGATGGCGGAGCCAAACGCCACGCGCTGCTTCCAACCGCCGGGCAGACTGCCGGTTAATTGATGCTGCCTCCCTTCCAGGCCGGAAAATTGCAGCACCCAGCGCTCTTTTTCCTGTTGCTCTTCGGGGGAGACGCCGTAGACGCCAGCGAAGAACTGGAGATTTTCCTCGATGGTTAGGTCGTCGTAGAGCGAAAACTTTTGCGACATGTAGCCGATTTGCTGGCGAACGCGCATGGAGCGAAAGGCTTCGGCTTCGCCGGCGAGTTGCATGGAGCCGTGGGTAGCTTCCAGAAGACCGCAGAGCATTTTGATGGTGGTGGTTTTGCCGGCCCCGTTGGCGCCAAGCAGTCCGTAGATTTCGCCGTAATGCACTTGCAAGCTGACGTCGTGGACGGCGGTGAAAGAACCGAACTGCTTGGTAAGACCTCGGGCGCCGATGCCGATTTCGCCGCGGTGATTGCGGTAGGGACGGCGACTGGGAAAGGGCTCGTCGGTGGTGCGCTCGCCGAGTTCGCGAAGGGTGGCAACGAAAGTGTTTTCGAGAGTGGGCTCATCGACGTGGAGATCATCGATGGACAGATGATTCTGGGCCATGATGCGTTGAACTTCAGTCTCGGCGTGAGTGGCGTCGTGGGCCAGCAGGTCGAGGCGATCACCGAAGCGCTGCAGGTCGAAAATATCGGTTTGCCGGGCGTGGGAGAGGGCGTGCAAGGCTTGTTGAAGTTGCGGAGTGCGCAATTCGAGGCGCCTGGCGTTCAGGCTGCCGCGAATCTCTTCCGGGCTGCCGATCTGGCGGATTTCGCCTTGGTGAATGAGGGCGATGCGGTGGCAGCGTTCGGCTTCGTCGAGATAAGGAGTGGCGACGACAACCGTGAGGCCTTCTCCGGCAAGATGAGCGACGGTGTCCCAAAATTCGCGGCGGGAAACCGGGTCGACGCCAGTGGTGGGCTCATCCAGGAGGAGGATGTGCGGCTCCGCCACGAGAGCGCAGACGAGGGCGAGCTTTTGCTTCATGCCACCACTTAACTGACCTGCGAGACGTGACGAGAAGCGATCCATATCGAAGGCGCGCAGGTAGCGAAGGCCGCGCGCGTCGATGTCGGCGTCGGAGACGTGGCGCAACTGGCCGACATAGCGGATGTTTTCCATAACGCTGAGGTCGAGATAGAGACTGAAGGCTTGGGTAAGGTAGCCGGTTTGGGAACGGGCGTCGCGCGCGGGTTTACCGAAAATTTCGGCGCTACCTTTTGTGGCTTCCATAACCCCAGCAAGGATTTGGAAGGTGGTGGTTTTGCCGGCACCGTCCGCGCCAATGAGTCCGAAGATTTCGCCGCGTTCGACGGCAAAGCTGATGCCGCGGACGGCTTCCAGCGTGCCGTAGCGCTTCCAGAGGTCGCGGACAACGATAGCGTTGGCGCGGAAAGAGCGACCGGCGGCGTGCAAGGCGCCGCGATCGGTGACGGCGGTGCTCATTGCGTGCGCCTGTGCTTGGGCCAAGTGTTGCCGCTGACGAGGATTTCGCCGTCGGCGGGCATGCCGGGCTTGGCGTAGCCGATGCCTTGCGTGAGTTGGAGCTTCACGCCGACAACTTGCTTGACGCGGTCGTTGCGGAAGTAAGTGTTTTCGGGAGTGAAGGTGGCTTGCGGATCGATGCGGAGCACGTAAGCATCGAGCGCCTGATCGGGATTCGAATCGAGAAAGACGTGGCAGTGCTGGCCGATTTTCACTTTGCCGATTTCGCCTTCGGGGATGAAGCCGCGGAGATAAACCTTGCTGAGATCAAGGAGGGTGATGATGGCGGTACCGGCCTGAACAACTTCGCCGGGCTCGGCGGTACGGGTGATGACGGTACCGTTAAAGGGGGCGACGACAGTGAGATCGGAGCGATTGGCCTCGGCTTCGGCGAGTTGCGCCTGAGCCTGCTCGGTTTCCGCTTTTGCGGCGGAGACTTCGGCCTGCTGCTGAATGATCTGGCGCTGCGTGCTGGCCACCTGAGCATCACGGATTTTGGGATTGTCGAGCATGGCTTGCGCGGTGGTGACCGCGCCTCTAGCGGACTCGACGCGACGCTGCGCGGCCAGGACAGCGGCTTGCTGCTGATCCGCGGTGGCTTCGGCTTGCAGGCCTTGTTGCTCGGAGACGGCGCCGGTTTTGGCGAGCTTCATGTAAGCGTCGCGGTTGAATTCGGCGAGCTTGAGTGCGGCTTGCTGCTGGGCAAGGTCGGCCTCGGCGGCGGTGAGATCGGCCTGGGCCTGGCGGACGCGGCCGTCGGCGTCGGTTCTGGATTGCGTGGTTTGCAACTGATTCTCGTGTAGCTGTTCCTGAAGAACATTGATTTGTTCGTTGGCGGATTGCATTTTGGCTTGCGCGTCGAGTAAAGCCGCGCGGGCGGCGGCTTCCTGAGCCCTGATCTGGGCATCGTCGAGCCGGGCAATCACATCACCCTTGTTGACGGAGTCGCCTTCGCGCACCGTAATTTCGAGAATTTTCCCGGTGGTTTTGGGAGCGACCGCGGAATCATCGCCTTCAATCCGGCCACTGAGGGCGACGATGCTGGGTGGAAGGCTCGGGTTGGCGAAAAACACTTTCCAGATGAAGAGCAGCAGGATGATAGCGCCAGCAATGGCGAGAATGCGAGGGACTTTGCCACGTGGCGGACGCTCCTCGGCAGGAGCGGCGGTGGCCGGTTTGGCCGAGGGCGGAGCGGGTGCGGCTGGGGATTTGTCGACCACGGTGGGTGCGACGGATGCTTGCGTGTCAGTCATGGATGTTGTGCTCCGGAGCCTTTTCTTTGGATACGCGAGAGGGCTGCCGCGAATTACGAGCGGTAGCGGGGGAATCTGGGTTGACGTTGGGCGTCGCTGGAGCGGGGATATCCGCGGCGGGCTTCTGTCTCTGGCGAGCCATTTCTTTGAGGGAAGCCAGGGAAAACTCGGCGATGTGCGCAGCGATGCGGTCGAGTTGCTCGGGAGTGAGCTTGAGGTCGGGCTGCAAACGGGAAAGGACCGGTTGGGAAAACTTGTAGAAGAGGACTTGGCCGATGATGCTGTTGTTGCAGAGGCGAGTAGTTTCGTGCTCAGGGGGCAGGCCGATAATTTCGCCGACGGCTTTCAGGACGCGCTCGTAGACGGGGCGCATGCCTTCGTCGACCACGCGGGTCATGGCGGGAGTGGGCTCGGAAAATTCGTGCATCACGATGTTGAAGGCCCAATCGAAGTGTTTGCGCTCGCACAGCCCCTCCAGTCGTATGTGGATGAGGCGGCGCAGCAGTTCCTCCGGGGAGCCGGCGGCATCGAGGGCGGCGGTGATGCGGGCGCGCTCGGGAGTGCGCATGAGTTGGCGAAGAACTTCGGTGTAGAGACCAAGCTTGTCTCCAAAGGTGTAGTTGACGGCAGCGACGTTGGCCCCAGCGCGACGGCAGATTTCGCGGATGGTGGCTTTGTAATAGCCCTTGTGGGCGAAGACCTCCGTGGCGGCCTCGAGGAGTTTCTCGCGGGTGGGGGCTACGGCGGGACGGCGGCGTGCGCGGGGAGAGGAGCGAGGGGCGGGTGAGGTAGAGTGTGAAGACATAGCTAAACACTTGTTTAAAACAAGTGTTTGAAAGTGTCAAGAGGGAAATGATAGCAAGGTTCGAAGGCCGTGTGGCGCTAAAACGGACTAATGTTAGTGCGGAAATGAGGCACTGCAGGGCGTCGCCCGTAGGAGATCCGGATTCGTGTCTGAAGGCAGGCCCTACAAAGACTGAGCAAGACGCAGTGGGCGGAAAAGCGGCGGCGAGCCGCCGCACTCCAAAAAAAGACGACCCAAAGCAGGCTGGAGTCTGTGCTACCGGAGGGCGTTGGAGACGATTTGTTGGGCTTCGTCGATTATGGATTGGAGATGGGACTCGGATTCGAAGCTTTCGGCATAAATTTTGTAGATGTTTTCGGTGCCGGAAGGACGGGCGGCGAACCAACCGGTCTTAGTGACGACTTTTAGGCCGCCGATGGGCTCGTTGTTGCCCGGGGCTTTCGTTAATTTGGCGAGAATCCTGTCACCCGCCAAGTCGGATTCCTTCACATCGTCGGGAGAAAGCTTGCTGAGCTTGGCTTTTTGTTCGGGGGTGGCGGCCGCGTCGATGCGGGCGTAGTAGGGCATGCCGAATTCGTCGACCAACTCGCGGAAATGTTCGCCAGGGTCCTTTCCAGTAACGGCGGTAATTTCGGCGGCGAGAAGATCCATGATCAGGCCGTCTTTGTCGGTGGTCCAGACGGTGCCATCGAGACGAAGGAAACTGGCGCCGGCACTTTCTTCTCCGCCGAAGCAAAAAGAGCCGTCGACCAGGCCGGGCACGAACCATTTGAATCCAACAGGAACTTCGGAGAGCTTGTGCCCGAACTTTTTCACAACCAGATCGATGAGGCTGCTGCTGACCAGAGTTTTGCCGACGATGACATTGTGAGACCACTGCGGGCGATGGGTAAGCAGATAACCGATAGCCACGGCTAAATAATGATTGGGATTCATCAGGCCACCGGAAGGCGTAACGATGCCGTGACGATCGGAGTCGGTATCGTTGGCAAAGGCCAGGCGGTATTTGTCCTTGAGACTGACGAGGCGAGCCATAGCGTAGGGGCTAGAGCAGTCCATACGAATCTCGCCATCATGGTCGACGGTCATAAAAGAGAAAGTGGGGTCGATAACGGGATTGGTGATGGTGACGGTGAGGCCGTAGGTGGAATTGATGGGCTCCCAATACGGGCGCGAGGCACCGCCGAGCGGATCTACAGCCAGATTGAGGTTGGCGGAGCGGATGGCGTCCGTGTTCACGACGTTGCGCAGATCATTGACGTAGGGAAGGATGAAATCCTTTTGATGGGTAGTACTGGCCTTGATGGCGGATTCGTAGGGTACGCGCTTCACGTCGGCGTTGCCGCCGCGAAGAAGGTCGTTGGCGCGATTCTGAATCCAGCCGGTGACGTCGGTGTCCGCGGGGCCACCGTTGGGCGGATTGTATTTGAAGCCGCCATCGCGAGGAGGATTGTGGGAAGGAGTAATGACGATGCCGTCGGCGAAATGCTCGCGTCGGCCGCGGTTGTAGACAAGGATGATACGGGAGATGACGGGAGTCGGAGTGATGCCATCGTCTTGCTGGATGACGGTTTCGACGTTGTTTGCGGCGAGAACTTCGAGCGCGGTGCGCTGGGCAGGGCCGGAAACGGCGTGGGTGTCTTTGCCCATATAGAGCGGACCATTGATGCCCTTAGAACGGCGGTACTCGCAAATGGCTTGAGTGATGGCGAGGATGTGCGCTTCGTTGAAGGTGGATTTGAAGGGAGTGCCGCGGTGGCCACTGGTGCCGAAACTGACGAGTTGATTGGGATCGTGGACATCGGGGCACCGTTCGAAATAATCGCGTTGGAGTTTCGCGACGTCGATGAGCATGTCCTTCGTGGCAGGTTTGCCCGCCAGAGGCGAAATACCCTTGGGTCGATTCCCTTCTTCGGCCATCCCTCGCTCCGCTACGACACCGGACATGGCGCCGCCTTCCAAATGTCAGCATTATATTGCGCAATGGTGCGATCGCTGGAGAAATATCCGGAATTGGCGATGTTGAGGATGACCTTGGTGGCCCAGATGTGCGGATCGGCAATACAGTGACAGAGACGCTGGTCGGCGTCGAGATAGGAACGGAGGTCGGCGAGATGCATGTAATAGTCGCCGTGAGTGAGGAGGGTGTCGCGCAGAGGAGCGAAAATGCCGGGCTCTTTGGGGCTGAAGTGGTCGGAGAAGATGAGGTCGAGTGCGGCGCGGGTCTCCGGCTCGTGATCGTAGTGCCAATGGGGGTTGTACCAGGCACGGCTGTCGGCGACTTGCTGAGCGGTGAGGCCGAACAGAAAGAAATTATCTTCTCCGGCGGCTTCCGCCATTTCGATGGTGGCGCCGTCGCGAGTGCCGATGGTGAGCGCACCGTTCATCATGAATTTCATGTTGCTGGTACCGCTGGCCTCGTAACCGGCGGTGGAGATTTGATTGGAAACGTCGCTGGCGGGAATGAGATGTTCGGCAAGAGTGACGCGATAATCAGGCAGGAAGAGGACCTGGAGGCGTCCTTTGACAGCCGGGTCGTTATCAATGGTGGCGGCGAGATTGTTGATGAATTTAATGATGAGCTTGGCGAGTTGATAGGCCGGCGCGGCCTTGCCGGCAAAGAAGAAAGTGCGGCGAGGCATGTCGAGGCTGGAGTTTTCGCGGAGGCGATTATAGAGCACGACGATACGCAGCGCGTTGAGCAGCTGGCGCTTGTATTCGTGGATGCGTTTCACCTGAGAATCAAAAATGTTATGGGGATCGACGTCGACGCCGGAAGTGGCTTTGAGCCAGTTGACGAATTGGGTTTTGCATTCATGCTGAGCTTGCAGGACGGCAGAACGGAAGGTCGAATCGTTAGCGAGAGGTTTGAGGCGAGAAAGCTCGCCAAGGTCGGTGATCCACTTATCGCCAATAGCTTCGGTGATAGCGGCGGCCAGAGGGGGATTGCAGAGGCGGAGCCAGCGGCGCGGAGTGACCCCATTGGTTTTGTTGTTGAAGCGCTCGGGAAAGATTTGCGCCAAATCCTTGACGGTGGTGGTGCGGAGGAGTTGGGAGTGAATCGCGGCGACGCCGTTGGTGCTGTGGGAACCAACGATGGCGAGATTGGCCATGCGCACGCGGCGCACGGGACCTTCCTCAATCAGACTGACCCGGGAGACGAGTCCTTCGTCGCCGGGATATTTCTTGCGAACATCATCGAGGAAGCGACGGTTGATTTCGTAAATGATCTCGAGCAGGCGTGGGGAGACCGTGGAGAACCACGCGACCGGCCATTTTTCGAGGGCTTCAGGAAGCAAGGTGTGATTGGTATAGGCAAGGGTTTTGGTGGTGATGTCCCAAGCTTGGTCCCAACCGAGATGCGCGTCATCCAGGAGGATGCGCATCAATTCCGGGACGGACATGGTGGGGTGAGTGTCGTTGAGTTGAATGGCCACTTTTTCGGGGAACAGGTTCCAATTGTCATGATTGATGTGCCGGAAGCGGCGGACGATATCGGCAAGAGAACAGGCCACCAAGAAATACTCCTGAACAAAACGGAGCGCCTGGCCCATGCCGGTGGAATCGTCGGGATAGAGCACGCGGGTGATAGACTCAGCGGCCAGGGTTTCGGCCAGGGCGCCGACAAAATCACCACTGCTGAATTCCTGAAAATCGAAATAGTCGGGAGCGGCGGCGGCCCAGAGGCGCAGAGTGTTGATGTTCTTGCCACCGTAGCCAACGATGGGGCGATCGAAGGGCACGCCATAGAGGTAGGAGTCGCGGTCGGCGATGGCGCGAAGAGAACCGTCGCGAAGAATAAAGGAGCAGTTCAACTTGATACTGACGCGCGCATAGGGGCGAGCGACTTCCCAAGGGTCGGGATGACGGAGCCAATTGTCGGGAACTTCGTGCTGCCAGCCGTCCTGGATGGTCTGCTTGAACATGCCATATTCGTAACGAAGACCGTAGCCGACGGCGGGAAGCTGCATGGTGGCCATGGAATCGAGAAAGCAGGCAGCGAGGCGGCCGAGCCCGCCGTTGCCGAGACCGGCGTCGGGCTCCTTCTCGAGAAGAGCGGGCCAATCGACGTCCTTCTCGCCAGCCACCTCCTTCACCAGAGGATCGACCAGCAAATTGGTGATGTTGTTGGCAAGCGAGCGGCCAATGAGAAATTCCATCGAAAGGTAGTAGATGCGCTTGGGATTGGTGTCGTGGTAGGCCTTGACGGTATGGCACCAGCGTTGCACCAGAATATCGCGGACGGAACGGGCAAAAGCTTCGTAATGAGCGCGGGCATGGGTAACCGCAGGCTCGACGGCGTTGTCGAGCAAGAGATGGCGCTCGTAGAGGTTGTAAAGCGGGTTGGGAAAAGGATGAGGTTCGAGACCGTATTGAGCGATGAGCTTGGCGAATTTCTCGGGATCAGAGAACTTGGCGCCGGTGGGGATGCTTTTGGGGGTACTCATGGAATGAGCCTCATTTCTGCAAACCAGATGCTTACTGCGAATTGGATGCGGCGTTTGCTTCGAGGGCGGCAAAAAAAGAGTAATCGAACTCCGGCAGCACGCAGTGCATTCATGATCGCAAATCCGGATTGCAGGCAGGTTACAACTGTTGAGCAGAAGCCTGCAAGCGAGGGCCAGGCGGGAGGACTGCAGAGCCGGCTTACAAGATTAACGCAAGAATTAATGTGGGCGTTTCATGGAATTTTGGGAGCATAATGGAGGCTGCACCGCGACGCATGGGCTAGCGGTGCGTCAGAAGGCTTACGCAACGTCCGCCCTCCTGGGAACCTACCCTTCCCCAAGGACCCAAAGCACGGCGCAAGCAAGGATCATGTTAAAAGTCGGTGACAAAGTGATTCGTTACGTTGACTTCTATTTCTCGCAGGTCGATTGTTGACAGTTTAGAAAAGGAAAATGCTCAGCCGAGCGTGGCGCAGAGAGCCGCTGAGTTGGAGGTGACTTCGATGAGTAGCGTAGCTCCCCAGATCCAAGACGAACGCGGAGCGTTGAGCGCTTACGGAAAAGCGCGATCGACGGTGAGTGGTACACCACTAAGCGCCGAGGAACTGCACAAGATCGATGCGTGCTGGCGCGCGTGCAATTACTTGAGCCTCGGGATGATTTACCTGCTAGAGAATCCGCTGCTGCGCGAACCGTTGCGGCCAGAGCACATCAAGACGCGGTTGCTGGGACACTGGGGCTCAAGCCCGGGATTGTCTTTCATCTATACGCATTTGAGCCGGCTAATCAAGAAATATGACCAGGACATGATTTTCCTGGCGGGGCCGGGGCATGGCGCGCCAGGCGTGCTAGGACCGGCGTATCTGGAGGGCACGTATTCGGAAGTGTATCCGGACAAAGGGCAGGATTACGAAGGATTGCGCGATTTCTTCAAACAGTTTTCATTTCCTGGTGGAATCGGGAGCCACTGCACGCCGGAGACGCCGGGGTCGATTCATGAAGGCGGGGAGTTGGGTTACGTTCTGTCGCACGCGTGTGGCGCGGCGTTTGATAATCCGGACTTGGTGGTGGCGGCGGTAGTGGGCGACGGAGAATCCGAAACGGGGCCGCTGGCGACTTCCTGGCACGTCAACAAGTTCTTGAGCGCGAAGCGGGATGGCGCGGTGCTGCCGATCCTGCACTTGAATGGATACAAGATCAACAATCCGACGCTGCTGGCGCGCATTTCGCATGAAGAAGTAGAGAGCTTGTTCCGGGGGTACGGTTGGACACCGTATTTCGTGGAAGGTTCCGAGCACGAGAGCATGCACCAAGCAATGGCGGCGACGGTGGAGCATTGCCTTGAGGAGATCAAGAAAATCCAGAAAACGGCACGCGAGAGCTCTACGGATGCGCTGACACGGCCACGGTGGCCGATGATTGTGTTGCGGTCCCCGAAAGGATGGACCGCGCCAGTGGAAGTGGAAGGGCACCGCCTGGAAGGCTTCTGGCGGGCGCACCAGGTGCCACTGCCCAACGTGAAGAAGGATCCGGAACAACTGAAGGCACTGGAGACGTGGATGCGAGCGCTGTGCCCCGAGGGCATTCTGGATGGGAATGGCAAATTGAATGCGGAGTTGCGAAGCGTTGCCCCGACGGGAACGCGGCGGATGAGCGCGAATCCGCATGCAAACGGCGGCAAGCTGAAGAAGAATTTGCGGCTGCCGGATTTTCGGAATTACGGAATCAAGCTGGAGAAGCCGGGAATCGTGCAGGCGGAAAACACGCGGCCGCTGGGCGTTTACCTGCGGGACGTGATGAAAGCGAACATGAACAATTTCCGGGTGTTCGGACCGGACGAGAATACCTCAAACAAACTGGACGCGATTTATGAAGTCAGCAAAAAGTTCTGGATCGAGGAGTTCTTCCCCGAAGACCTCGACGGAAGCGAACTGGCGCGCGACGGGCGCGTGAGCGAAATGCTGAGCGAGCATACGATGGAAGGAATGCTGGAAGGGTACCTGCTGACGGGCCGGCACGGTTTCTTGTCAAGCTACGAGTCGTTCATCCACGTGATCGATTCGATGTTCAACCAGCATGCCAAATGGCTGGAAATCTGTAATCACTTGTCGTGGCGGGAAAACATAGCGTCGCTGAACTTGCTGATTACCTCGACGGTGTGGAGGCAGGATCACAACGGGTTCACGCATCAGGATCCGGGATTCTTGGATGTAGTGGTGAACAAGAGCGCGAATGTGACGCGCATCTACTTGCCGCCGGACGTAAATTCGTTGTTATCGATGGCGAATCATTGCCTGAGCAGCGAGAACTACGTGAACGTGATCGTGTCTGACAAGCAGTTGCACCTCCAGTACATGAACATGGAGGAAGCGATCACGCACTGCACGAAGGGCATTGGCATTTGGGACTGGGCCAGCAACGACGAAGGCGGCGAGCCGGATGTGGTGATGGCGTCGGCGGGCGACATTCCCACACAAGAAGCGCTGGCGGCCACGGCCATGCTCCGGCAGGAGTTTCCGGACATCAAGATCCGGTTCGTCAATGTGATCGACTTGTTCAAGCTGCAGCCGAGCACGGAACATCCGCACGGTTTGCCAGACCGCGATTTCGATTCTCTGTTCACGTTGGACCGGCCGGTGATATTCAACTTCCACGGGTATCCGTGGCTGGTGCACCGTTTGGCATATCGCCGGCACAACCATGACAACATGCACGTGCGCGGATATAAGGAGAAGGGGAACATCAACACGCCGTTGGAGTTGGCGATCAATAACAATATCGACCGGTTCAGTCTGGCGATGGACGTAATTGATCGCGTGCCGCGCCTCCAGAAGATTGGCGGGCATGCTAAGGAGCGGTTCTTGAACCAGCAAATCGCGTGCCGGAATTATGCGCATGAGTTTGGCGTGGATCAGCCGGAAGCGGCGGCGTGGGTGTGGCCGTATTGAGGCAGTGGTGAGTGGCCAGTGGAATAGTATTGGTTGCCAAGGCGGGATAATTGAGATGCTTCGCGCTGGAATACGCGCTCAGCATGACAACCGTTATTTTGTGAAAGAAACACTGACGGCGGGTAAACCCACCGGTGTAAGGCAATCAGGAAGGGTGGGGCTTGCCGAGGATAACGCGGACGGTGTCGCGGGCGATCAGCAATTCTTCGTCGGTGGGGATGGCGTAGGCCGGTAGCTTGGAATCGTCGGTGGTGATCAGGGATTCACAAGCGACCGCGGCTTGGTTTTTCTGGGAATCGATTTTCAGGCCGGCCCATTCCAGGCCTTCACAGATCTGCGCGCGGATTTCCGGGGCGTTTTCGCCGATGCCGCCGGTGAAAACGACGGCGTCGGCACCACCCATCGCAGCGAGATAACTTCCAATATATTTGCGGATGCGATAGCAGAAGACGTCGATGGCGACCTTAACGCGACGGTCGTCGTGTTCCTTGAGTTCGGCCATAAGCACGCGCATATCGTTGGTGAGACCGGAGATGCCGAGCAGGCCGGACTGCGTGTTGAGCAACCCTTCTACTTCGGGCGCGGAAATGCCCTCTTTTGTGCCGATGAGATTGACAATGGCCGGATCGAGATCGCCAGAACGGGTGCCCATCACGAGACCCTCGAGAGGGGTCAGCCCCATGGAAGTGTCGACCGAATTGCCGCCTTGGATGGCGCAGGCGGAGGCGCCGTTGCCGAGATGCAGGGTGATGATGTTGGTTTGCGCGCGGGTCAATCCACGGAGAGCGCGGTAACGAAAAGCGACATAGCGATGCGAGGTGCCGTGGAAACCGTAGCGGCGGATGCGGTGGCGGCGATACAGATGGTAGGGGATGGCGTAGAGGAAAGCGCGCTCGGGAATGGCGTGATGGAAGGCGGTGTCGAACACGGCGACTTGCGGAATATCTTTGCCGAAGAGATCGCGGGCGGCTTGGATGCCTTTAATGTTGTTGGGATTGTGGAGGGGAGCAAGATCGATACACTCCTCGATATGCAGCAAGACGTCGTTGTCGACACGCGCGGATTCAGAGAAGAATTCCCCGCCGTGGACAACGCGATGGCCGACTGCGTGAATATCACCGGAATTTTTGATTTCGTCGACGCCAGATCGATCCGAGGAAACGTAGCGAACGAGATATTCGAGAGCGGCGGCGAGATCGCGGAGGGGCGCGGTGAACTTGCGTTTCTCGGAGTCGGCGGCTTGGAAGGTGACGATGGCTTCTCCACCGATGCGTTCGAATTCGCCACGGCAGAGGCGTTGATCCTGATGTTTTTCGATGCGCTCAAGATCGGTGGCAATGATTTGGAATTTGAGGCTGGAACTGCCGGAGTTGAGGACGAGAACGTTCATGAGTGACTCTTCGAGAACCTAACATTAGTTGGTGAAGGCGGCAAGGATGGCGGGTGAATGGGAGGTTACGGCGGACTGGCGGTCGTCGCCCGGGGGAAGCTAGACGCGGTGGTTGAGATTCTTCCGAAAAACGCTACAGGTAGTGCTGACAGGCTCAACAGTTTGCGGAAAAAGGGCGAGGCGGGCTAGCTTCTTTGGTGTTGGCGGGTTTTTGGGTGGGTTGGTGACGCCGTTGGCGATGTGGGGATGGTTGGTTGAAAGTTGGTGGGGTGGACTCGCTCAGTTGGTTTCGGGGATTAGCTTGGCCATGCGGATCAGGTTTGCGGCGGTAGAGGCCAGACAGAAGG
>Ga0335072_10001341_pt1 | contig 40217 bp, 44 predicted proteins | sample Lox_Sample_21_FD_206725 | JGI IMG/M metagenome (GOLD analysis project Ga0335072, IMG submission 206725) | Soil microbial communities from Loxahatchee National Wildlife Refuge, Florida, United States - Lox_Sample_2.1 | ecosystem: Environmental > Terrestrial > Soil > Wetlands | place: USA... | reverse complement strand
TAGGCTGCGGCGACCCGGAAGGAATCAGTCAGCTGCTGCGCCTGCGACAGCGCCGCGTCGTAGTTCTGCCAGGTCTGCGCCCCGGTGCCGGAGAATGATTCCAGCGACTTCGCGGCCTTGTTGATGGAGATGGCGGTCGTGCCGCTGAACGCCTCGAACTTCCCGCCGACCGCCACGCCGGTGTTCCCGATCTCCGTCAGGTCCTGGTTCATCGTCGCCAGGCTGCTGGTCACGCTGGTCGAGTTGCTGACGAACTGATCCAGCGCCTGGTTCAGCGATGACACCCTCGTGCCCGCGAGGCCGGACTGGATCGCGAGCGCGTTCATGTCGGTGCCGAGCGCGCCGCCGACCTGATCCAGCCGGGAGTAGCCCGCCACCAGGCCCTCGATCTGCGCGCCCGCGACGTTCGCGTTCTTGCCCAGGGTGATCTGCGTGTTAGCCAGCTTCACGCCCGCGACATCGGCGAGGGCCAGCGACTGCGCGAAGTTCGTCCCGTAGGCCCGGGAGATCTTCTCCGCCCCGTCGATGACGTTGGCGCCCTGCCCCATCAGCTTAGCCTGGTACTGCGACAACTGCTGGTACGCCACTGACGCGGTGCGAATCGAATCACCCGCCCGTGCCATCGCGCCGGAAGCGACGTTCTGGTACTGCGGCATCTCCTTGAGCTGCTCGTTCACCTTGCCCAGGCTGTCGTTGATGGTCGCCAGCGCGTTGACGTTGCTGGACTTGGCGACAGCGTTCTCCAGCGAGTTGCCGAAGTCCTGGATGGCGCTGGCCCCCTCGTGGGAAGAACGCACCAGGAGGAAGATGCCGCCGGCCAGCAGGCTCAGTCCGGCGAACAGCATTCCCACCGGCCCCAGCGCCATCTCGATCTCGGTGATGCCGACCTTGATGTTGAAAACCAGCACGTCCCAGGCGGCGGACAGGGCGCTCAGGATGCCTGTGCCGCCAGCCATCACGCCGATGAACTCCATGAAGACGAGCTTGCCTATCTGGAGAGCCCCCACAAGAGTGCTGCCGAGGAAGACGATCACGCCCTTCAGCACCCCGCCGAAATGCGTGGCCGTCGTAGAAGCCGCCGCCATCGCGCTGCTGGTCTCCGTGAGCGACGTGGCCAGCCCGGCTGCGCCGACCGCCTCGGCAAGGCTGGAGAACACCCCGACCAGCCGGCCCAGGAGGCTGAACAGCAGGCCACCCCAGCGGATGAACTCCTCAAACGCCATGAACCCGAGGATCATCCAGCGGGGCAGCCGCGAGATCCACCCGATCACCTGGGTGATCGCGTCCGCGACCCGCAGCAGCACCTCCGCCAGACCCGGCATGTCAGCCGCGAGGTTCAGGATGGCATGCCCCAGGTTGCCGAGGATCTGGCCGAACTCGATAACGTCCGAGACCATGTGCGCCAGCAGGCCGGTGAACTCCGCGCTGTGCGAGACCAGGTCAACCTGGATCTCCGCGCCCAGCTTCCGCACCGCGTCAGCGACCTCCAGGCCGGCGGCTGCGAAGTTGTCCATGTGGTGGCTGGCAACCTCGATGTAGTTGCCCAGCAGCTGGTAGGGGATCGGGTTGGCCTCGTTCTGCGCCGTCTGGAACGCATGCCCCAGGCCCAGCACGTCGCCCGTCGTCTTCCCGAAGATCGACGCCGTGGACTCCGTCGCCCCGTACAGTGCGACCAGACGGCGCGTGACATCCTCCACCGTGCCCTGGTACAGGACGAACGCGCCGAGGGCCAGCGCGATGGAGCCGGGCAGCGCCACCGCGAGGTACTCCGCCGTGCCCGCGATGATCCAGTGGATCTGGTTGCCTGTGAGCCGCCACCAGCCGAGCATGATCCCCGTCTGACGCCCTGTATCGGCTGACGTAGCCGCCTGCGCGCCCCGCAGCAATGCCAGGTGGGCGATCACGTCATCAATCTGGCCGTTGATCTCGTCGAAACTGCCGGACAGCAGCTCGTTCATGCCCGCCAGGGTGGCCGCCGACTCCGCTACGTCGCGCTGGATCGACGCGAGGCGGTCATCCACCGAGACCAGCAGCCATGTCTGCGCTGTCAGCTCAGTCGTGGCGTCGGCCGCTTCCCGCTGGATGGCTGCCAGCGCCTCGCCATCGCCGGCCGCGCTGCCCATCGCCTCGCCCAGCGCCTTCGCCGCCGCCGCAGCCTCCAGGATCTCGTCCCGCAGGTCCTTGGTCTCGGCGATAGCCTCGCGAAGGGCGGCGATGTACGGCCCGACATCGGCATCGAAAGTTTGGTTCACTTCGGGCAAATCGGGTACACAATCACCTCCCTCGCGAGTACGCTATGGCTATGTGGGACGACGACTGGGACGACCCGGAGCCGGAATACGAGGCCGGACGCCATCAGGTGGACTGGGCGAAGCTCCGGATGCTGCGCGGCGCCTGTGCTATCGAGCGGGGCGACTTGTGCTGCTATTACGACCTGGAATGCGAGTCAGGCCCCGCCCCAGACCCCGATCATGAAGATCTCCATGACATCGGCCTGGAGCGAGCCGTTGCCGATGACGGCGGCTAGCGCCTTGCCCATATAGGGGCGCTCCGGGACGACGACGTGCTTGCGCCACTGCGGTCCGTCGTACATGAAGTGCATGTACTGGAAGCGGCGGTGCCACATCTGACCGCCGTACTCCTGAATAGGGGCATAAAAAATAGTGGGGCCAGAGTAAGCCGTCGAAACGACTCCGCTGGCCCCCATCCACGCGAGGACTGACCGCCGCAGGTCGCCGGACACCGTGGCGGGCGGCCCGACACCCGCTGGCGACGGCGTCCTGGTGCCCGCTGCGTGCGAGTACATGACGAGGGTTACGTTCTTCAGCTGGTTCCTGAACGTGTGCGCCATCGACAGCGCGCAGGCCGGGCAGGTATTAATGACCCGCGCGATGATCTCGTCGAACATGGCCGGAAGCTCGTCAACGTCCACGGCGCACCGAGCTTGACCGCGACATGCGCTCCTCCCGCTCCCGCTCTACCCGCTGCGCCTCCGCAATACCCTGGTGCCGGATCGGCAGCCAGGTCAGCTCGTCAAGTTCCAGTTCCCGCACCTGCTCGGGCGTCCAGTGGTAAGCCTCCGCGAACCACCCGTACAGCATGACCTCGGGCGGCATGTCCTCGGGCAGCTGCCCCTGAAGACCCTGCGAGACGAAGACTGTGGTCAGTTGCCGGATCGCCCGCTGCGATTTGGGCTGTTCGTCACCTTGTTCATCAGGGGCTGGATCGCGTCAGCGAGCGCGTTATAGTCGTCAATGTCCATCTCGCCGAGCACATCCCGCGTCTCGCCCGTCATCGCGTTGACGACCGGGGCTTCCTTCGGGACGGGCATGACCTGGCCGTCGTCGCCGGTTACCGTCCAGGACTGGATGAGCGTGGTCAGCAGGGCGTTGCGCATGTCGTTGACGATGGCGCCGGTAGCGTCCTGGTCGCCTTCCGCTGTCATGTGGATGCGCATCGCGGCCTGCGCGGCGAAGCGGTCCTTCGCCTTCAGCTTGTCCCGGATCTCGACTTTCTGGCCAGACGGGAGATCGACGTTCAGCACAGGCATGCTCCTTAGTATGTCGGGACCTGGTTGACCACCTGGACGGTGATCGGTCCCTGTCCCCCGGACCCGCCTGCGTTCGTGAAGTTCGCGACGGTCTGGAAGTCGTCCTGGTAGCCGACCAGCACCTGGCTGCGTTCCGGCTTGGCCTTCTCGAACGCTGCCTGGCTGGCGGTGATCGTCATGCCCAGGGTGCCGGCCCCGGAGAAGCCGTTGTTGACGGCGAACACGACCGCTGGCTGGGCGTTGTACAGCATGTCGGTCAGCGGGGACTCATCGGTGGGCACCGTGAAGTTGACCATCCCGGTGGCGTCCAGCGGACCCCGCGCGATGATGTACGGGCTCTGGTCGGTGCCCTGGTCGGTCCAGTAGACCTGCAGGGTGCGCTTGAGCGACACCGACCACTCGCCGACGTCATAGACCTGGCTTCCGGCCACCGATACCGTGGAGCGCCAGTTCGGGATGGGCACGGCAGTGGACACGGTGTTGGTCGGGTACGTGGCAGCCGGGACGGACAGGAAGGCGTTGCCCGTCATCTTGAACTCCAGCAGCTGCTCGGAGTTGCCGGTGATGTCGATGACGCCCACGCACGCGCCTGCGTACGCCCGTGCCCCGACGGTGCCGGTCAGCGACGTGAAGTCGGTGAAGGTGTGCGTCGGCGGCTGGCCGCTGGAGTTGTTCAGGATGTTCCAGGTGTGCGTGAACGGGCCGCCGGTTGAGCCGTTGACCGCGTACACCGTGCCTGCGCTGGCGTGGACGAACCGCAGCGGCGTGTTGGTGAAGGTGATCGACCCTGCGACCACGCCGATGGTGCCGACGATCTCGGCGATGCTGCCGACGCCGACCTGGGCGTACTGGCCAGCAGTGAAGTTAGCCGTGGACGCCACCCCGATCTGGGTCGCGCCGATGGTGGCCTGCGCGCTCAGGGTGGTGGTGCCGGAAAAAGTGGTCGCCGTGTCGGACTTATCACCGAACAGGTTATCCAGGAAGTAGCCTTCCACGTCCAGGAACGCGGGACCGCCGTAGGAGAACGTGGAGTCCACGACACCCTGGATGTCATTGAACACCAGCGCCATGGAGCCACGGATCGCCTCGTCGTGCAGCCACTTGGGCGTGTCCTCGGGCTGGTAGGAGTTCTTGAGCAGCGGGATCGTCTGGACCGGCAGCACCGCCGTGCCGGCGAAAAGCTCGCGGCCGACGCCGAGCCAGGTCTTGGAGGCTGGCGCGATCTGCGCGATATTCGGCGACGGCATCAGTTAACACCACCTTCGGGCTGGGCCTGCTCGGGGGCAGGCGCTGGGGCTGACCAGACAGGCTCTGGCTCAGGAGTCCCTGACGGGTCGCTCCAGCGACCGTCAGTGGGAGGCACAGGACCGCCGTTGACGCCGGTCATTGAGTAGGATTCGCCAGGCTGCGCGGCCAGCATCTTGCCGGTGGCGTCGTCCAGGTAATCCTGGTACCAGTTCTCCTGGGTGCCCAGGTACAGGTAAGGGCCAGCCACACATCTCCGTTTTATGGTAGTGATAAAAGCGACAAACTAGGACTGGATAAGTTCCATCACCGGGAGGATCAGCAGGCAGTCATAGCGGTACATCCGCTGAGAATCCAGCGCCCTGACCGCGACCGACCCGTTGATCGACTCGCCGACATCCATCAGGGCGCTCTGCAGGCCGGTGTACTCGTCGGTGGCGACCGCCACGTCCGTCGATACCCGCAGCACCCAGTTGATCGCGTCGATGATGCCCGGGAAAAGCGAGTCAGCCTGCTGGTCGTCGTTCGCCTGGTCGTAGATGACGTAGATGTGGATCGAGTGGTCAATCGGCTTGAAGCCGGAATTGGGGGACACTCCGGGGACTGGCATCGCCAGCGCCCTGGGCACGGTGCCTTCCCGCTGCGGGTTGCGGGATTCCTCGAAGCTGGCCGGCCAGATGTAGGCGCGCGGCTCCCCGTTCGGTTCCTCATCGACCGCTGGCGGCGTGATGTAGGCGACCAGGTTAGGCACGCCGCCAGGCATCGGGATGCCGTCCAGCAGGCCTTTCAGGTATGCGCAGACTGACTGAAGTGGCATCGGTCAGCACCTCGTGCGCCCGCTGCGGGCCTTCGTGCTCTTGGCGGACTTCTTCGACTTCGCGGCCCTCGCCGCCTTCGACCCGGTGCTGGCTGTCTGCGCGGCCAGCGCCCTGCGGCACGCGATCCGCTTCGCCTTGCGTTCTTCCTGGCGCTTCTTCGCGGCGACAGTGTCCCTGGCGCGCTTAGAGATCCGGCTGGGGCAGGACGGGTAGGTGACCCACTTCCTGCCGGTCGCCTTGAAGTACCGCTTCTCCCGCCGCTCCCTGCGGCGGTGCCTGATGCGCTCCAGGCGGTCGTGGCGCTCGCGCTTATGAACCTGAGCCGGTGACCAGTAGTGCCGCCACCACCTCGCTGTGTGGTGCGCGTTGTGCGCGTACCAGCGGGCTTCGCGCCTGTTCTGGCGGCGGCAGTACGCCGACTCGTGCCGCGTGCGTGCCTGGACGCGGCGGGTATAGTGCATGAGGCGGCGGCCATGAACGCTGTACAGCATCAGATGACCCTGCGGGTTACGTCACGCGGCGCTCCTGCGCGCACTGCTCGCATATGCGTCCTCCACGCGACCTGTCGAAAGAACCTGACGACCCATGCTCGCAGGCGGCCCACGGCGACACGCCCCGCTGCACATTCACCTGGTGGGGAACGGCTTCCATGTGCTCTGGTCTCACGCAATGCCTGACCCGGCATAGGTGGTCACGCTCCCACCCGGCCGGAATCTCGCCCCGCGCCCAGGTAAACGAGACGATATGAGCGTGCACGTTCCGACCGCCCATGCTGAACATGCCGTAGCCGTCAGAGGTTCCGCCCGTCCACAGCCAGCACGATCCGAGGCCAGGTCGGCAGGCAGGCTCAGGACCTTCTTTGTTCACGAAAGACCAGAACCGTTCCTGGTCAGTACGGTTGCGATCCAGCTTCACGATCAGCGGGTCGCCGGATTTCTTCCAGCGCTGGTAATGCTTGCCGCACAGGTCGCGAGCTACGGCACTGCGGCCGCAGCCACCCACGGAACATGCACCCAGAGAACGTGGCTCGCCTGGCTTATGTACAGCTTCAAGATCCCCGTACCGCTGCAGGCGCGAATAGTGCATGGAGCACATCTCGCGCCGGAACCGCTGCTTCTCGCAGCCTTCTATCTTGCAGATGCCATCTGTCTGTGCCATCCATCTAGCGTAGCACAACGACTATACTAGATAACACGGCGATAGCTGTGCAGGAGGAGTTCCGCTTCCTCGGTCAGCGTCTCCGGGCCTTTCATCGCAGGCCCGGCCGAGCCGCCTGGCATCGTGTGGACCGTCGTGGCCGTTGCCCCCCGGGTCAGGGCAATCGAGGTGGACAGCAGGATGCACGCCCACTGGATGGTCTGCGGCAGCGCCGACACCATCGTGTACTGCGGGTGGTCATACAGCAGGGCCGAGGACAGCGTCAGCGTGCCCGGACCTGCTGCCACGGATGTCGCCGTCACGCTGACGATTTCCTCCGCGCCGCCGCCATCGTAGATGACGCCTCGCGCTCCCACGAGGTTTCCCATCGGGTCGGTGATCGTCCATCCGCTGCAGTCATCCACGGACAGGCTCTCCGCTCCCGCCGTCGCCGCCGCCATCAGCCCGGCGTGCGGCCAGCCTGCGTAGTAGGTCACCTGGAAGATGAAGCCATTGCGGCCCAGCCACCAGCCGCCCCCGGCCAGCGGCGAGACGATGATCGCCTGCCCGCCCTGGGCAGAGCCAGGCGGCGCGGAGGTGCCGTAGACGCTGACGATGGGCTGGTCGGGCTGCCAGTAGCCGGACGGGACCTCCGTCCATGAGCGCGGGAAGGTGTTGGGCGACACCATGACCGACTCGACGGACAGCACCGGCCACTGGGACAGGATGATGCGGATGTTGCCCGTGTTCTGCTGGATGGTGGTGTAGTAGTCCGGCCCCTGAACGTACTCCACCGACGGAGTGGCCCGCAGGATCTGGTTGCAGTACCCGTCGGCAATCGACGTGGCGCGCACGCAGATATTCCACTGCTCGGCGGTGCGCTGCTGCGGCGTGACCTGGGTGCCGAACGGGATCGTGTTCCATGAGATGCCAGTGGGCGCCTGCGTCAGGATCGCCGGGGTAACGTACGGCGTCAGGCCAGCACCGCCAGGTGTCGTCATGGCCTACTCCTTCCCCAGCTTGCGGGCACAGCGGATGCACAGCCAGCGGTCGTCATCCCAGCGGACGTGCCGGGTGCAGACGGGAATCCCGCACCGGGCGCAGTCAGCAACGGGTGCGGCGGTCCTGGCGGATTTCCCCCTGCGGGGTCCGCCGCAGCATCTGCACAGGCCCGCCGCCCTCGACAATCAGGCCACCTGACGCCGCTTCATCTCGTATGCGGCGTTCTGCTGCGCCCGTCGCCTTGCCTTGCAGGCCGGGCAGCGGTGCGGCAGCGCGCCCTTCTGCCCCTCGGCACGGATAATGTCAGCGTTGCAGTCCTCGCAGGCCCGCGAGTTAAAGCCGTCATGCACCAGGGTGGTCGGCGGCATCACCTCAGCGGGCAGCTCCGGGGCTGCGCCCTTCGCGGCGGCAGCCAGGATCTGCGACATCAGCGCACTGTTCCCGGCGACAGCCTCCGCCATCAGTTTCAGGGACTCAGCGGTCGTGGTCGCGTTCTCCAGCTGGAGCCTCGCGGCATTCTTCGCGGCCTCGGCCTCGCCGAACTCGCGCTGCTCCTCCTCGCCTGGCGTTTCCGGCACGGCGGTCTCGGAGTGACCCCACAGGCCTGGCCAGCGTTCCTTCAGGTCTTCTTTCGCGCCATTGCCGATGCGGCGCTTGCGGTAGTTGGAGTTGATGATGTCCTGCTTGAGGTAGGACTCGCACGGGACGCAGTCAAGCGCCCAGATCTTCGCGGGCTTGCCGTTGGTCACGGGTCGGCTATGCGTCTGTCCGCAGCCTCCGCTCCCCACGGGAACTGTCACGCTCATCACGTCCGAGCGTGCATGAAGGGTCATAATGCTGCCTTTCTGCTAGGTAAAATCCCTGAAGAAGAAGTGCCAGGTAAGCCAGATGAAAAGGACGCACCATATGGGCGGCGTCCCAGTCGCTGAGGGGCTGCTTGTAGATGACATGCAGCTGGTTCCACACCCAGTCCGACAGGGTGTCCTGCGGGCGCTTAGACGCCAGCGCCCACACCTCGCGGAACAGGAACGTGCCGATGAAAATGCTCAGCCAGACGGGCCAGTAGTGGACTGAATCCCAGATCCACTTCATGGCAGGGTGACGCCCGCCTGCTTCAGCAGGTCGGTGGCCGACTTGACGATCTCGTCCTCACGCGGCGTGTGCGGCGCGAAATAGGCAGCCAGCGCCCCGCAGACTGTGGTAACGATGTAGGGCAGGAACGTGGCCAGCGGTCCTGGCAGGCCGGAATGGAACGCCGGGACGTAAGTAACCAGAATCCAGGTGATGACACCGGAGACCACGCTGGCTGACGCCGACGCTGCCGTTTTCTTCTCTACAGGTGCCGTGGTAGTAGTCGCCACTAGCTCGCCTTTCCGTGATCGGCGGGGCTAGAAGCGAATGCGCACTCCCGCCAGCAGGTACTTTCCGGTTCGCGGCGCAGCGTTAGGCCACGGGTCAGCGTGACTGGCCTCGACCGTCACCACTCCCGTCGCGTCCGCGTGTATGTCCAGGCTGGTAATCGTCATGATCTGCTTGTCAGTCACGGCGTCGTAGACCGCTAGCTGACAGCCGGCCATGGTGGTGCCGCCCTCGGTGGCGGGAAACTCCACGATGACTATCCCGTCCAGTGCGGCCCGCACTGCGGCCAGCGCTGGCGCCAGCGCTGGATTCAGTGCTGGCGTGGTCATTCCGGCGTCGTTTCCGCCCCGCAGCGAGGACAGTTCTTCGCCCAGGCGTACCAGAGACGGCGGCAGTCCTGGCACCAGCGCCCGGCCTTCCCTGTCACGCCGTACTCCCCGGACTGGCCGTGAATCAGCCCGCCTTCGCCGTTGCCGCGCATGCTGTCGATCATCTTCGCCTGCGAGTCGGTGACCCAGGCGCGGCCCTGGCGGTTGCCGATGGCGGGCTTGCTGCCATCGGCGAAAGTGAGGCGGCGGCAGCCGGGCGGCAGGGTGACGTACGGCATCACTGCACCACCTCAAAGCGTGGCAGCGGGAAGATCATCTTGCCGCCGGACTTCAGGTATTCCTTCTCTCGCTCGACGAAGACGTCGCGGAAGAAGTACGGGCCGATCAGCATGAACTCAGGCGGGTTAGCGCGCATCTGCTCCTCGGAGATCACCGGGATGCCGGTGGCGCCCATCACCTTGCCGACCTTGTCCGGGTTGCGCTCCACCGCCGCCTGGATGAGGCCGGAATGCACGTCGATCATCTGCAGGACGGTGCCGATCCTGGTGGAGGCACCGTACAGGAGGCACCGCTGACCCTGGTCGCGGATGTGATCCAGCAGGACGCGGGTCTTGTTCAGTTCCCGCTCCACCTCGCTGAACCAGCGCTCCCAGGTGCGCGCCCGGTTGATGATCACGTCATGCTCGGTGTGGACGGCCTCGCTGACTGACCGCTCCACCGTGAACCGTCCCCGGTGCGAGACGAAGGCGCGGAAGCAACCGCCGTTGACCGGCGAGTAGGTGACCCGGACGATGTCCATGCCCTCGCTGCGCAGCAGTTCCTGCAGCGGCGCGACGCCGTAGTAGGTCACATGCTCGTGACCGACGTTGTCCACGGCGAAGTTCCGCAGCATCTCCAGCGAGTAGTTCATCTGGATCACCCAGATGCCGTCGCGGGACAGGACGCGGCGCACGCCGGTCACGAACTGACGCGGGTCAGCCAGGTCGTAGAACATCGACACGGCGGTGATCACGTCGAACTGACCGTGATAGAACTCGTCGGGATCGAAGTACCCGACGATAATGTCATCGGCGTGCTGGCTCGCCTCGGCAGCGAACTGCGCGAGCGGGTCTACCCCGTAGCGCCGGACGTGAGCGGGAACGCTCGCGAGCAGCGTCCCGTCATTGCTCGCGATGTCCAGCCACTGCCCCGGACTCGGGACGAACTCCAGCGCCGACTTGACCACGTCGGCCAGGTCCGCGCGGATCGCCTCGTTGATGCCGGACTTGAACCCGTACCGCTCGTGATACAGCTCGCTGCGCGGGGTCACGTCCTTTAGCTGGAGCAGCCCGCACATCTCGCACAGCATCAGGTCCAGCGGGTAGGCGGGCGGCAGCGGGTCCCCTGGCGGGATGAAGTCCGGCAGCCGCATCCTGCCCAGGCTCGCGACCTGCTGGATCTCGCGCCCGGCCCCGCAGCTACGGCACCTCACCGCGCCACCAGGTAGGTGCGCAGCTCATCGAACGGCCACTGCTCAGCCTCGTAGCCGATGCCGCGCAGCAGCTCCAGGCACTGCCGGGTTGACTCCATTTCCTTCACGAACGGGTACACCAGCGAGTGGTCTTCGATCAGCAGGCGCGGGCGGTGGTTCTTCAGCGTCTGCATGCCGCCGCGCAGGACGCCAAGCTCAGCGCCCTCCACGTCCATCTTGATCCAGTCCACGCGCTCCAGGCCGCAGTCCTCCGCCACCTTGTCCAGGGTGCTGAACACCGCGCCCGGCTGCGGGGTAAGGTCGCGCCACTTCGAGGCGTCCAGCGCTGCCCGCATCGCGGGGTCGTAGCCGCCGCTGTCGTCATACAGCGCCATGTGCAGGATGGTGAGCCGGTGACTGACGCCATTCGCGTCAGCGGTTTCCTGAAGGCGCTGAAGCGCATTCGCGTCCGGGTCGATGGCGACCACCGCCGCCCCTGCCAGCAGCGCGGGCATCGCGTAGTTGCCCATCGCGCAGCCCACGTCGATGACGACCTGCCCGGCTTCCGGATGCCAGTGCGCGTCGCGCACCGCCTGCTCCTCGTCCACGTAGTACCAGCCCAGCTCGGGAGCGTGGACGAGCGGCCGGGCACCCTCGGCAGCGTTCAGGAAGTACCGGGTCTCGGCATGCGGGCGGTGCCGCTTAAACGATTTAGACTGCGTCTTCGCGAAGATCTCCGGGGTGGTGTGCCTGCCGTACCGGCCGATGCTCTGCGTCCGCGAGGCATCCGGCGTGAGGTGATACCAGTGATCCCGGTGACTGATCCGGTCGATCTGCCAGTCGAACCCGTGGTTCCAGGGCTGGTCGCCCGTAGTGCAGTCCCAGTCCCATTCCGGCTTCAGGACATCGTTCCAGCGGTCCCGCCAGGTCGCCCAGCCCCACGATGAGAAGCCGTGCTCCAGCAGCCTGACCATGTTCTGGTCAGCGTCAGCGTCATCACCTGGCGGATGATAGCCCTGCCCCAGCGCGTTGTGCGGGCAGATCGTGATCATCCTGTCCCGCTCAGCCCGCAGGCTGCGGCCCCACTGGTAGAACTTGAGGATGTCGTCGGAGACGATGTTGTCTTCCTCGGTCATGATCGCGAAGTCGCAGGCCGGGTCACCGAACGCCCTGGTGATCGCCTCGCCCTCGGGGCGGTGCGAGCCGGGGCTGGCGGCGGCGGCGTCAGAGTCGGGCCAGATCTCGATCTCGCGGCCGATCCGCTTCCCGAAGTCCAGCGCCAGTTCCGCGCACGCATCCGACTTGCGCGAGCGGCCCAGGGCTACCGCGTACTTTCCCATCTGGTCAATCCCCGGAACCTTCTCCCAGGATTCCAGGACGGGACCGAAGAACTCAGGCCGCGCGAACGTGAAGAAGATCAGGGTCGTATCTTTCATCACTGCTCCCTCCAGAAATCAAGGATCTCACGGAGGGTCTGTTCCAGCGGTATTTCCGGCTTCCATCCTGTGGCGTCGCGGAGCTTAGCGCAGGAGCCGACGGCGAACCGCCGTTTCGGATCGCCGAAGCGCGGGTCCTGCTGGGTTGCCGCGTCCGGCACCTTCGAGGCATCAAGGAGCATCAGCAGCACGGCGTCCAGCGACACCTGCTTCTCCGAGCACACATTCCAGATGCCGGGCGGCAGGTCAATGACCTGGCGGTATGCCCGCACAACATCGTTCACGTCAATGAAATCGATCTCCACGCCCAGCGGGCCGTGCAGCACGACGCTGGTCTCGCCGCGCTCTGCTGAGACGATCCTGCGGGCGAAGCCGGACGCGACGCTGACGCTGCGGCGTCCCGGGCCGATGTGGTTCCACGCCCTCGTAGCGACTACAGGCATCCCGTAGCGGCTGGCGTAGGTCATGGCAAGGCTTGTAGCGGCCAGCTTGGAGACGCCGTAGGGACCGGACGGGAAGCACGGCGACTCCTCGGTCACCCTGACGCCGGCGTCGTTGCCGTACTCGTCGGCGGAGCCCGCGACCAGGATCTTGCACTCGAAGCCGGTGTTACGGACGGCTTCCAGGAGGTTCAGCGTTCCCGTGACGTTGACTTCCATCGACCGGCGCGGGTCAGACAGCGATTCTTTCGGGGTGCTGACCGCCGCGAGGTGGAAGATCCAGTCAGGATTGGCCTCCAGGACGGCGCGCCGCACTACCTCGTAGTCGCGGATGTCGCGGCCCTCATGATGATCCAGTCCCTGGACATGGTGCCCGTCCGCGACCAGGGACGCCTCCAGGTACCCCGCCACGAACCCGGCTGAGCCGGTGATCAGGGCCCTCACGCTGAGGCAGCCTTCGCGGCATCGGCTTCAGCAAGCTGGAAGTCGATCTCGGCGAGGAACGGCTCCCAGTACCGCCGGGCCACCACTTCCACGTCGTACTGCTGGGCGAACTTGCGAGCCTCTCTCCGCATGACCGGGTCGCGCGCTCGCTCGTAAGCCTGCTCGTACGCTGTCAGGATCGCCTGCACCGAGGGGCGCGTCCACCACGCGGAGTGCCCCGCGTTCCAGTAGAACTCGCCTTCTATCAGCCAGCCCGAGCCGCACAATTCGGTCATGGACGAGCAGTTGGTCACCACGACCGGCGTCCCGCAGGCCTGCGCTTCCAGGACCGGAAGCCCGAAGCCCTCCCCGTAAGAGCAGTTGGACAGCAGGTCCAGGGTGCCGTACCAGCGGGCAAGCTCGGCGGATGTCGTCATCCCGGCAGATGTCAGGTACTGGTCGCCGAAGTGGACCCTGCCCTGGAGCTTCAGGACGTCAATGAGCCGGTCAAAGTCGATGCCGTGCCTGGTCTGGCGGCGCGTGTGGATCAGCATCCGCGCGTCGGGGTGCCTGTCCGCGAACAGCCGGAAGGCCAGCAGCTGCTCGCCGAAGCCCTTGCGGACCGGGTCCTGGTTGGCGGCGTTCATGCCGATCAGGAACTTGTCCTCGAAATCGCCCTTGCCGCGCGACTCGGCGCGCTGCTTCTTCGTCGGCGGCTTCCACAGGTTCTTCGTGTCGATGCCGTGGGGAATGTACCACGGCGAGAACTCTTTCAGCTGCTTCTCGCCGTGATGGGACATCGCGATGGGCCGGACGCCGGTTATCATCAGGTTGCGCTGATCCAGCGCGCCGAGCGGCTCAGTGTCCACCGGCTGCCACGGCACGATCTTCATGCCGAACTCGTCAATCCCCTGCCGCAGCTTGGCGGCATCGAGCACCCAGTAGTCCATGAGGGTGATCAGCAGGTCAGCCTTCCACTGCTGGTAGTGGCCGACCATGAGATCCTGCGCCCAGATGTCCTCCGAGGAGCCCGGCAGGACCGTGATGCCGTTCCAGTTCAGCGGGACGCCCTGCAGCCCGTGGAAGGCAGCGACGGCCACCTCGTGCCCCATGTCCTTGAGCTTGTTGACCCAGAGCACGGTCTGGGTGCCGTAGCCCGAGGTGTTCCAGGGCGCGTTGCTATACCAGAGAATCCTCAACTGTCACACAGCTCCTGTTTCATCAGAATTGCGACGCGATAATCGCTGCGATAAGGGTGTCCTCGCCGCGTCCCGAGCCGTAAGTTAGCTGCACCTGACCAGCGAAACCGTTAGCGCCACCGGCAGCGCCGGTCCCGCCAGCACCTCCGCCCCCGCCTCCGGGACCCGAAGCCGGCGCACTGGGGCTGCCTGTGCTGGCGGCGCCCGCACCACCTGGACCACCGCCTGTTACCGCCGTACCGCCGGCTCCGCCTCCGGGGCTGCCTCCGGTGGTGCCGGCGTTGCCCGCTATCCCGTTAGCCCCGGAACCGCCGCCGCCTCCGCCGCCGCCTCCTGTACCGCCGGCGCCAGCCGCGCCAGTACCGCCGTTCTGGTGGTTAGTGTTAGATGATCCGGTCCCCCCGGTGGCAGGGTTGCCCGATGACGACTTGCCGCCTGTGCCGCCATGAGCGGTGACGGTGACGGAGTTCCCGGCGAACGTGGAATTGCCGCCGTTGCCGCCGTTGGTGCCGCTCGTGCTGCTGCCCGTCCCGGCCGCGCCTACGGTGTAGGAGTACTGCTGACCTGGCGTGACGGCGACGGCGGGCTCATTCGCGTATTCACCGCCGCCGCCGCCGCCAGCGCCGGACGTGCCGATGTGATCACCGCCGCCGCCGCCGCCGCCCCAGCATTCAGCCAGAACGCTGGTCACGCCTGGCGGGCACGTCCACTGGGCTGTGCCCGGAGTCGTGAACGTGACCTTCGTCATGGATCAGGGACCAGTCTGGAATGACGCGCCCGAGACCAGGAACCCGACCGGGTTGGCGGTGCCAGACGCGGCGATGACGTTCAGCGCTCCGCCACCGCCGGCCGGGTAACCGTTCCAGGCCACAGCCTGACCGGCCGCGATTGGGAACCCGTTCGTGGCGGTCAGGGCCGTTCCTGGCCCGACGTACACCGTTACCGATGACACGTTGTTGATGGCCACAAGGCACGGTCCTGGCGGCATGACGCACATGAGCGCCGCGACCGTGCCCGCGTTGGCCTGGCCAGTAGTGAACATCTCAGACCGCTGCCCAGAACCAGGTGAGCGTCCCGGCGTAGGTGACGCTGATGTAGGCGTTGGCAGGCACGTAGAAGCCGCCTGCTAGCGCGTTCGATGCCGATACCGTGTTTCCGGTGCTCAGCGTGCCCTGAGCGGTCACGACCTTGCCGATGCCGGTGGTGGCCGAGGCGTACACCATGCAGTCGTAGCCGGTGGTGTTGTACACCGTTCCGGCCGAGGCGACCGTTCCTGGTGTCGTCACCGATGGCGGGTAGGAGGTAATCCCCTTCTGAAGGATCGCCTGCCCGTTGATGATGACATTGTTGTTGAAGACCCTGCCACCGACCGCGACCTGTCCTGGGAACCAGGTGCCGGGCATCGGTTACACCACCCAGGCGTTGCTCGCCAGTCCGGCGTTAGCGGTGGTAGCCCCCGTCGCGTACGCCGCGATGGCGAACACGTCGTTGGTCGCTGCGCCGGACGTGCCCAGCCAGCCCTGGACGGTCAGCTGGCCGCCGGCCGGAACGAGCATGCCCGTGGTCGTGCTGACGGAAGTGCCGCCGACGTACATCAGCGCCGTGCCCGAGTTGACCACGGTGATGTCACGGAGCACTACGGCCGGGGAGATGGAGTTGAGCGCCGAGGCGGTGCCGCTCCAGATCTTGGCTGCCGCCGCCGTGCCTACGGTCGTCGGTCCCTGATAGGCGGGAGAACCTACGTCGAAAATTGGTACACAATCACCCTTTCTGGTACGAAGCCCTCGCGGGCGTTCTCGAAGCCGGATGGCTTCTAGCTATCCGGGTGGTGGCCCTGCCAGGGGCGCTTGCCTCACCCCTGGCAGGGACGCATCAGTTAGCTGTACGGGGTCACGTCCGACTGCTGCAGCCCGCCGAGGTGAGCGGAGAACTGCGGGGCGTGCGCGCAGAGCGCGCCGTACAGGAAGATGGAGTAGCGGAACGTTGCGTCGATGACCGGCCACGCGATGGACACGTAGTCCTGGACGCAGGTCATCTCCCAGGCGTTGGCGACATTCGACCAGGTCTGCGGAAGCTGGTAGGTCAGGATGTCGGCGTTGCCCTGGTAGTAGAACGGGTGGACGACCAGCTTGACCAGCGAGCGGGTCAGCGGGTTCTGGAACTGGCTCACCGCAGCGCCGACGGTGACGTTGCCGACATCGCCCTGCTGGATGAACAGCTCGTAGTTGGTGCCCGCGCCCTGGCTGATGACATCCTGGCTCAGATTCGCGATGTCGGAGCCCGAGGAGACGATCTCGGCCGGGTCGGCCTTGAACGCGCCAGGGCTGGTCTGGGTGCTATCCCACAGGCCCTTCAGCACCGCGTAGATGGCGCTGTATGACAGGTGGGTGCCGACGCCGTTGTTGACGTAGCCGCCCTGCCATGAGACCGGGGATGTCGGGTAGATGCCGCCCTGAGCGGACAGGCCGGTCAGGGTCGGGACGATGCCCTCCATGCGGGTGGACTTGCCGGTCCCGCTGTCGGATGCGGGCACTGTCGCCGTCGCGCCAGGCGTTGCGCCCTGGACGGTGTACTTGGTGCCGCCGACAGTCGCCCAGAAGTAGCCGGTGGCAGCGCCGCTGCTGGCGGTGAGCCAGATCTGGTACTCCAGCGCGCCCGCTGACGGCGTGATGAACACGTCCACCACATCGCCTGCGGCGAAGCCGGTCATCGCCGTGCCTGTTGACGCGGCAGTGGTGCCGAAGTAGTTGACCGCAACGACCTCGACGTAGTAGCCGGAGCTGGCGGCGGTGCCGGTGATCGCGGTCTCGTTCGACTGCGCGGTGCGGACCGTCAGGGTGGGAGCGGCCGGGGTCGCGATGTTGACCGTGGAGCCGGAGATCAGCTGATACTCCTCGTTCAGCATCATCTCCTGCAGCAGGATCAGGTTCGCGAGAGCCGAGATGTCCTCGAAGCCCTGGCCCGCGAACTGCGCCAGCCAGGAAAGCTGCTCGGTCAGGCCGAAGAAGCGGTAGGGGACATTGAGGTTGACCTCGGTCTGCGAGCCTGCGCCAGGCAGGTTCAGCGGCCAGGTGGAGAAGGTGGCTGAGCCAGTCGAGACAAGCTCAGTGATGGAGATGTCCAGGGGACCCTGACCGCCGGTCTGGGAGCCGGACACGCCAGTGAACACGCGCTCCTGCATTGAGGTGCCCTGACCAGGAGGACGAGGCAGCTTATTCCGGTACACAGTGTACACCGGGTAGATAAGCCTGCTAGGTGCCCTCAAATCGAACGGAACCAGGCCATATACGGACCCAATGCCCAGGTTGCCCGCAGTGAAGCTACGGGTCAGGTCAGGGCTGACAGCCCCGCCCTGGAACATCGAGGCCAGCGACTCGCCCAGCGACGGGCTGGTCAGCGCCGTCTTCAGGTACCCGAAGTTGCTCAGGAAGCCCTGGTTCAGCCCCTTGACAACCTCAGCGCGCTGGTTGATGCCACGGAAGGTCTCCGTGCGGAGATCCAGGGTTGCCTGCTGAGCCTTCAGCATCACGCCCGGGTCGTTGTCGCCCAGCGGCTTGGTGCCGGGGCTGCCCATGCCGCCCTGGCCCGCTACGCCGTGCGAGGTGCTCGCGTAGCCAGCGCCCTTGACGAGGCCCGGCATCGCGTTCTTGATCATCTCCCCCGTGGAGGAGAACCGGCCCGCTTCGCTGGCCGCCTGCGTGAGTGCGCTCGGCGCGCCAGGAGCGGAGTCACTGGCCGTGAGAACGTCGGCCACACGCACCGCCTTTCTGTGCGATAATTCTGCGTAAGCTGGAGTAATTACGCCCTAGCCGAGATCGCTAAGGCCCTTCATCTTCAGGACTGCATTCCAGGCGGCCTCCCGCCGCTCCGGATAAGGCGAGTTCCTTGCCTCGCTCTCCAGTTCCCGCAGGATCATCATCTGAGTGCGCTCCGCGTTCTCAGCGATTGACGCGACGCCCGCCGGGCTCGCGTTCTTGCGTACTGGGTTCAGTGCCATTCCCTTGAATGCCTGGGTGGCCGGGTCTGGCTGGCCCGCCATTGCGTTCACGGCCCTCGTCAGGGCCCTGATCTTGCCGGCATTCTTCTTCTCGGCCTTCCGCAGCGCCGCTGCGAATTCCGACTTCATGACGACGGTGAAGCGATCCGCATCCCCGGTCGTGGCCTTGGTCACGTCCGGCTGCGCCGACTTCGACGGGTTCAGCGGCTCCGGGGACTTCTTCGGCTTCTTGCCCATCTTGATCCGCGCCTCGTCAAGCGGCATCTTGCCCTTCATGACCGCACGGACGAGCTTCTTGTTCATCTTCTTGCGGGCCTTCTTGGTCATCCCGTCAGCGGAGACCTTCTTGGCCAGCGCGGGCTCTGGCGCACCCTTCTCTGCGGAGTGCAGCGGGTGCGCGGCCGGGCCGTCAGCGGGAGCGTTCATCGGGCAGACACCCGATGGCATGATCCGGTCGAAGTGGTCGTGCATCGCCTTGAACGCCTGCATCAGGTTCTGCTTGTGAACACTGGAGTAGTTCAGGTTAACAGGGGAGCCGGTCTCGGACGGGTACGGGGTAGTGTTCTCGCCCTTCTGGGCAGGCGACTGGCTGGCCGTCCCGCCGATGTTGCCCCGCGTGAAGCCGGACGCCGCGATGCCGCCCTCGGAAGGAACGTGACCGGAGTTCGGGCCGTCGTACTGGTGGCTGTAGGCAGCCAGGCCCGTGGTGATGTGCGGGCGCTGGAACTGCTGCGCGCTGATGTGACCCGGCGTCGGGAAGCTGGACGGCCCGGGGTTCGCGTCCCGGAACGCCTTGTTGATGTCGTTCTTGACATCGTGCAGGTCGTTAACGTCAGCCGACTTGATGGTGAACGCATGCTGACCAAGCTGGGACGCGGCCTGCGCCTCAGCCAGCGGGGCGGAGGCTGCGGCGGAAAGCGCCTTGGCCTGCCACTCGTCGGCGGAGAACCGCTCCAGCCCCGTCGGGTACGCCTTCATGACATCGTCGTACTTGTAGGCCGGGCAGGTCAGGTCGTGCAGGAAGCCCATCCCCGCGTCCACGCCGAGGCTCTTGAGCCGCATGGTGACGGCAACCTCCGGGTCAGCGGACTTGCCCGCCATCCGGTCGAACTCCTCGTCAGACGGCCCCATCGACGAGCCGGGCGCGCCCTGCGCGCCGTGAGCGCCTGGCGGTGTCGGCATCGACGGCTTTGACTTCTTCTTCCGCTTGCCGCGCCCGTTGACGGGAGTGCCGTGCATGTCAGCGCGCCCGGCCGGGGGCGTCGTGGTCTTGCCGCCAAGGCCCTTGTTTGAGTCACCGTTGGTCGGCAGCCCGGAGTCCCGCTCAAACATCTCCACCTCAGCTCCGTCCGGCTCGCGGTGACGCGGCACGGACTGGGTGTGCTCCCCCGTCACGCCCTCGCCAGGGGACGCAGTGTGCCCGAAGCCGCCCTTCTCTGCCGCCTCCTCGGACGCCATTACGGGCGGCACCTTGCCCTTCTTCTTCTTGGCCTTCTCGGTCTTGCCGTCGTCGCCGTCCTTGTCCTTGCCGAAAGGCGGTGCCTGATTGCCACCGAACGGCTTGCCCTTGCCCTTCTTCTTCGCCTTGGTGACAGGCACACGATCCTCTCCGGCTGCCTTCGTCAGCAGCATCTTGTTAGCAGGAATCTTCAGGTCCGCCATCGGGTTATAGCCCGGATTCTCGCTGCCGCAGCCAGGGCAGTGCCTCTCGCCCTTGTCCAGTTTGTAGCCGCACTTCAGGCACATGAAATCGTGGTTCTTCTCCACCGGCATCGCGGAATCCATCTTGGTGCCGCACTCGGAGCAGTAGCCATGAGCCTTGTTCTGCATCGCGCCGCAGGACATGCAGGCGACCTTGACCTTCTTGACCAGCTCGCCCTTCTTGGTCATGTCGGCCAGGGCTTCCTGCGCCACTGACGCGGCTGCCTTCGCTGCCTTCTTCTTCGACGGCTTCTCCTGGCCGATACCCGGGTACCGGCGGTGAACGGCAGCGCGGACCTTCGCCTTCTCCTCGGGGGTGCCGTGCTGGGCGACCCGGGCGAGGGCGTTGCGGGCGTGGTTCTTGTCGTGGATCGGGTACCGGCGATCCTCGGGGAAGACGAAGTCGGAGTCCGGCAGCTTGTTGCGGGCCTCGGTGGACAGCTTCCCCTTCCTGATCCCCGCGTCCTTGCAGGCCATGCACTTGCACATGTCATGACCCTCGTCGTCGGCCTTCGACCCCATCGGGACACCGCCGTCGTAGCGGACGGCGTCCTTCTCGATCTCCTCCTCGTCGTCCGCCTTCGGGACGGAGCCACCCGGCACGCCCCCATGGTAGGTAGTCGTCACGTCCTTGTTAGCGCCGTTCCTGCGCGCCAGGATCTTCGCCATGTCCAGCGGCGAGAAAGAGACCTGCACATCCTGCGGGAGCGTGATCGTAACGTCATCGGCGGACTTGGTCAGCACATCATCAGCCCCGAATACCTTTCCGGTGAATTGCGCATGCCCGTACTTATCAGCCTTCACTAGCTGGAACTGACACGCCTTGTTTGCTGGCCTGTCCACCAGGGACACTTCGACCAGAGTCCCGTCCGTGATGCGACCGCCACGTGCCACGGAGTCGCGAATGATGGTCGGCCGGGCGATACCCACTGAGTAAGCACGCAAAGCCCCCGCCTGAACCAGCTTCTTTGCTACCGGCTCAACCACCAGGGCCTTCAGCCAGTGAGCGTCACCATCGCGCTCCACCGTGAGGCCGACGCCTGCCGGATCGCGCTGAGGCTGATGTTGCACGCGCAAATTAGGACCGGTAGCGAGCCATTCCGCGAGTCCTTTTGCGGCCCAGTCCGGGTCAACAATCTGCTCATCGGAATCGACGCTGCCGTCCGATGCCTTGCCCCACACCATCAGGTCGCCGTCAGGCGTGCTCTCCACTTTCTCAATGGGAAACGAGGCGTAGGAGATGTGCCCGTCGCTGGTAATCGAAGTTGCCACACGGCTCCGTCAGGACGTAGTAAAATCTGCGAGTGGAGAAACGGTGCAGTGTCGCGAACTGTGACACGCCCTTGTTTGCGCGAGGGCTGTGCAAGATGCACTACACGCGCCTGCTGCGTGGCCGGCCACTAGATGCGCCAAGGCAGTTGCGTGGCCGGCCTTTCGAGGAACGATTCTGGGCGAAGGTAGACAAGAACGGTCCGCCGAGCGCCTACAGACCGGAACTGGGACCATGCTGGCTGTGGACGGGAGCCTTGTCATGGGGTGGATACGGAGTACTCGGCAACCCCAGCCGTGCGGCTCACCGAGTCGGGTATGAACTTCAGGTCGGCCCGATCCCGCCTGGCCTTGACCTTGATCATCTGTGCCGTGTCAGGAACTGCGTGCGGGGCGAGCACCTGGAGCCGGTAACGGAACGCGAAAACGCATTGCGCAGCGACATATCTCTGCCCGCCGTCAACGCAGCACGAACCGAATGCGTGAATGGGCACCGATTTGACGACGTAAACACTTACACGGACCCGTCAGGACGCCGTCGCTGCCGGATTTGCCAACGCGAGCGAACACGCCGCTACAGGATGACGCGGATAAACTCGGATAATCAACTTACCTGAAGTATGCCGCAGTATTTGACCGGTATTTCAGGACTTGCGGTGATTTTAATCCATACAGCCCACTGGCCCTGCGTTAGCTGGGTCGTCCCGCCTGGCCCGACGAGGCACAAGGCGGTATAGGGCGCGGAAGTGGACAGCCAGGTCGCGGTCACCCAGTCCTCGGATGTCGGCTGCGTCGGCGGCGGCGTCGCGAGGAATGCCATCTGCACCGTGTCGCCGGTCGGGTTGATGCCGATGGGAACGGTGACCGTGACCGGGACTTCTTCCAGCGATGTCACGTAAATGCTGGTGTTCGGCAGGGCCACGGATCACCTCCCTCAGTACGCGGACCAGCGCGGCTGCGGCTGGAGCTGCGCAGGCCAGCGAGCGTCATCACACGTCGCCTGGTACCGCACCGGGACGCCTGTGTACTCGACATTCCAGTCCGGCTTGTCCAGCACCGCCGCCCAGCGCGGGTTCACCTGGAGCGCGCCGTTATACGGATAGCCGTGGCCGCCCTGCGGGACGTACGGCGGCACGTACGGCAGCGTCCGGTAAGTGCGGCCCGCAGGCGGAAGTGGCCTGCGAGCCTGAACAGGACGCTGGAGCGGGAACGCCCTTGTGACGTTCTTGACCGGGGGTGCCGGACGGACGCTGGTCAGGCAGACGCCCCGCCGTGGGCCCGGACGCCAGGCGTACACCGGGTGCTGCAGCGGCCTGACCGGAGGACCGGGCTGAGCGAACTTCCCGGCGTGGCCCTGCGCGCTGCCGCGCGGCGGTGGCTGCTGCGGCAGGCGTGCCCTGACTGCCCGCTGCAGCGGCGTGACGGGCGGGCCGGACTGGCTGAAGGTGCCGCTGCGGCCCTGAGCGTGACCCTTCGGCGGAGGCTGCTGCGGCAGGCGCGCCCGCACTGCCCGCTGAAGCGGGTAGACCCTCGGTCCCGCCTGGTCGTAGACGCCCGGATTGCTGCGGACCCGACCACGGGCTGGCAGGGGCTGCCGTGCCTGCACCGGGTGGTGCAGGGGGTAGAACACCGTGACCGAGGACGTGAGCGTCCCGGTACGGCCCTGCGCACGGCCCCGCAGCGGCAGCGGCCTGACGACGGCAGCGGCCGGGTGGTTCAGCGGGTAGAACGGCGCTGGCGCTGTTGCCGTGAAGACGCCGTAACGCCACTGCGCAGTGCCCTTCGGCGGCAGCGGACGCCGTGCCTGCACCGGGTGGTGCAGGGGGTAGAACGCAGGACCGATCTGGTCGTAGGTGCCAGCGCGGCCAGTCGTCCTGCCACGGATCGGCAGGGGCCGGACAACCGCTGCGGCAGGCCGGTTCAGCGGGTAGAAGACCGCTGGCGCGGTCTCGGTGAAGACGCCGTAGCGCCACGCCGTCCTGCCCCTGGCAGGCAGCGGCTGCCTGGCCTGGACGGGGTGACGCAGCAGGTAGAACGGCGAGCCCTGCTGGTCGAACGTTCCCGCCCGGCCCGAGGTGCGCCCACGGACGGGAAGTGGCCTGACGACAGCGCCAGCCGGGTGGTGCAGCGGGTAGAAGGTGGCGGGGGCGGTCTCGGTGAACGTTCCGTAGCGCCGCTGAGCGCTCCCGCGCGACGGCAGCGGCCTGCGGGCCTGAACGGGATGGTTCAGCGGGTAGAACTGCGGCCCGGCCTGGCTGTAGGTGCCAGTCCTGCCCTGGCTGTGCCCACGGGCAGGCAGTGGCTGGCGTCCCTGGACGGGGTGGTTCAGCGGGTAGAACGTCGCCTGGACGGTGTAGAAGCCAGCGCGTCCGCTGGTGCGACCCCGGATGCTCAGCGGCCGGACAGCCGCCGCATGCGGTCTCGGCAGGCTGTAGAACGGCGGACCGGCCTGATCGTAAGTGCCTGCGCGCCCGTAAGTGCGACCGCGAGCTGGCAGCGGGCGCACCACCGCTGCGGCGGGACGCCTGAGCGGGTAGAACGGCGGTCCCGCCTGGCTGTAGGTACCCGCGCGAGCCGCAGTCCTGCCCCGGGCCGGCAGCGGACGGGTAACAGCTGCCGACGGGTGGTTCAGCGGATAGAACTTCGGTCCCGCCTGATCGTAGATGCCAGCGCGGCTGACGACCCGACCCCGCGCTGGCAGCGGCTGACGTGCCTGCGCGGGATGATCCAGCGGGTAGAACGGCGCCGTCTGCGGGACGCTGAGCTTTCCGGCGCGGCTGTACGTACGCCCTCGGGCCGGAAGCGGCTGGCGCGCCTGGACCGGATGCCTGAGCGGGTAGAACGGCGGCCCCGCCTGGTCAAACTTGCCTGTGCGGCCAGCGGTGCGCCCGCGTAGCGGCAGCGGGCGGGTAACGGCGGCTGCGGGGTGGTTCAGCGGGTAGAACGTTGCCTGGACGGGCGGCGTGGCCGGGATGAGGCGGGTGGACTGCGCGGAGCCCTGACGCTGGTAGACAACCCGGACGCCAGCGGGCTGCGACGACGAGTACGAGGCGACGACGTTGACGCCCGGCGGCAGCGTGTCCGGGATGAACGGCAGGACCATCGGGGGGACGGCGTAACTGAAGGTCGCCACGACGTCACCTCACGCGGTCTGGCACTGCGCTCCCTTGCCTGTGATCGGGCGGATCGCGGCGGCGGAACTCGCCCGCGACGGTTACCGGCCCGAAGCCGTCCAGGTACTGCCCGATTGTCTCGCCCCAGTCCTCCGGGTACTCATGCAGGTGCTCTACCCAGCCGTGCAGGTGGGGGCTGTGCCCGCGCGCCCACAGGCACTTGTCGATCCGGCTGTCCAGGTAGCGCCAGCAGCCGTGCCCGTTGCAGGGAGTGCAGAAGCCCCAGCCCGGATCGTCGTCTACGAGAAATTCCTCCGGGCCGAACTCGTGCTGAAGCGCAGCGGAGAACCTCGTGCAGCCCAGCCCGATGGTGATGGGCCGGACGTACGGCGGCGGGTAGCTGTGGTACCCGAACAGGCACCACGGCTTGCCGCAGTCAGCGAATGACGGCATGACGCCGTAATGCAGTACCTTGTCGCCCTCGACAACGACCAGGTCCTCGCCGCTGTCCCATTCCTGCGCCATTACCACGTTGTAGTCGTAAAGGCCGGAAGTCTCGAAGAACACCGCGCCTGGCGCGTGCCTGCGGATCGCTTCCACTGCGGGAGCGCACCACTGTGAGTAAACGTAGATGACGCGCACTACGCTGCCCGGTAGATCAGCGGCGCGGGAGCAGTGACGACGTTAGACGTGGCGGCTGCGCTCCACTTGCAGGTCAGGAACAGCCCGTTGGTGGAAGTCAGGCCGGTGACCGCTGCCGCGCTGGTGACGCAGCCAGTCATTCCCACGGTCGGCGTGGTCGTGGCGTTCAGGCCGGCGACGGACCAGAAAAAGTTCAGGTTGCCGATTGCCGATGTCGTGGAAACCCATTCAATGGTGCCGTTCACGTCAAACGAGGTGCCGGGAACCCAGCGATGTGACGACAACCAGTAGGCTGTCAGGTCTGTCGTGGAAGTGGTGGTAGCCGTCGTGGTGGCCAGCGGCGGGCACATGTTGGTGGTGGTCGTGTTCCCGGTGATCATCTGGCACAGGAGCGTGCCAGGCGTGTAGGCCCCGCCTACACTGCCCGAGCCGCCCGAGTACAGCGTCCACTGGAGCGTGGGGATCGCCGTGGTAAGGATGCCCATCGTGCCGCTGGCGATGATCTCGAAGGTGGTACCGTCCTCAACTTCGGTGCCCAGCGGCGTGTAGGTGGCGATCACGGTCTCAGTCGATGAATTGCTGATCGTGACTTCCGAGACTCCCGCCGTCGTCGCCTGCTTGAAGTTCTGGAGCGTCCCCGCCGTCGCCAGCGCGACGAACGTCGAGCCGCCCGGATGCGCGACCGTCGTGGTGCTCTCGATGCCGCGCAGCACCGTGCAGGTATCGCCGGAAATGTCGATGACTGCCATAATTTCCGAGGAGTACGAGGCGTTCGTGTTCGCGATCCTGAAGCCGGTCGTCGGCACGGTCGTGTTGGTGGCGGCCGGCCAGCCCGTCACCGCGCTGAACGTCCACGACTCCGACGTGTAGGCAGCAGGCGTATCGGCCGTCGCCGAGCCGTTATAGGGCGTGCCGCTGCCGATCAGGTTCGAGACGTTATTGCAGAATAGTTCTTCCTGGAACAGGACGCCAGTCGCCATTACGCCGCCTCCTATCGGCTGTTGCCCGCGCTTTACCTCGAACCCGAGAAAAACGGCACCGTGACCACCCGGTTAGCGGGGCGCGGATAGAAGACGGACGGCGCGCCAGCCGGGGCAGATGGCACCTGCGCGACCCAGACGCCGCTGTACTCGTAATCGCCGGTGTTGGCGATCAGCTGCGTCCAGGTCAGCGACGGGCTGGATGTCACCGACACGGTGGTCTGGCCGGACCCTGAACCGTCAGAAGGCACCAGGGCGACGAGCAGCGTGCCGCCAGGCGGGATGAACGACGCGGTCGTGCAGGAAAGATTCGTCCAGCCTGGCGATCCGGTTACGACCGCTGGCGACGAGGCATCGATGCTGATGGTGCCGTTCGGCAGGATCTCGGCCCCAGCGGCACTGCCAGCGCCGCTGCCCGAGCAGCAGTAGTCCGTCGGACCGCCCGGCGTCACCGTCGCGGCGGTGTACCAGGTGGCGTAGTAATTGGCGTTGACGGTGTCGTGGAACGGCGACCCGGAAAACGGGGTGCTGTTCGCATAGAACGTCATCGACGCGGCGTCGTCGCACATCGCTGCGCCGTAGATGACTGATCCGGCCTGGGTCGTCGTAATCGGGACGGTGCAGCCGCCAACGCTGTCAGCGCCCGTGCCACCAGGCTGGCTGGTAGCAGCTGCCGCGCCGTCCAGCACCAGCACCTGGAGGATCATGCCCTGGTACGTGTTGCTGACCTGCGTGGCCGTGACGGTGTACGAAGTCATCCGACCGCCAGCGCGAGCCTGCTAGCCCGGATCAGCAGCCTGTCCTGGTCGAAGCACTGCTGGCAGTACGTGATCGCGTGCATGCAGCGCCTGCACATCACGACATTCTCGACATGTCCCATCCGGGGGCAGGCGACGCGGATGAGGGCGGTGTCTGGCCTGCCGCACGGCACCAGGAGGCTCAGCCGCTCGTCAGTCTTGATCCGCATCTGGCAGGCTGTCATCTCTCACCGCTCAGCGCCGGACAGGAGGCGGAACTCGATCTCGGCGAGCGCGGGCACCCAGTACTCATCCCGGACGCGCTCCGAGTCATATCCCGCCGCGAAATCGAGGGCTTTCGCCTTCAGGGCGGTCATCTCGCCGTTCTCCCGTGCCTGCCAGGCATCCTCGTAAGCGTCCGCCATCTTCTGCACGTCAGGCTGGCACCACCAGCCCTGCTTGACCCGCACCCAGAACGGCTGCCCTGGCACCGTCCACCCGGCTCCGCACAGCTCGGTCATCGGCCCGAAGTCAGTGACGACCACCGGGACGCCGCACGCCTGCGCCTCGATGATCGGCAGGCCGAATCCCTCGGCGTACGAGCAGGCGGACAGGACGTCCAGCATTGAGTACCACTGCGCCATCTCAGCCCCGGTGATCAGCCCGGACACAAGCGCATGCTCATCAGGGAAGACAACCTTGTCCCCGATCCCGCAGGCCACGGCAAGCTGGGTCAGGTCCAGCGCGTCACTCTGCACCGCCGCCGTATGCACCAGCAGCAGCGAGTCCGGATGCCGCGCCGCGAACTGCGCGAACGCCTGGAACTGCTCCGCGAAGCCCTTCCGGAACACGTCCCGGTTCGCGGCGCAGAATCCCACCAGGAAGGTGTCATCGCTGATGCCGCAGGCTGCCCGCGTCTTGCTGCCATCCAGCGGGTGGTAGACGGATCTGTCCACCGCATGCGGCACGTACAGCGGGTACAGCCCGCCCTCGCGCAGGACGCGCTCCCCGAACTTCGACATCGCCACGGGCATCGCGCCGCTCGTGCGGATCAGCGCGATCTCGCGCGGGTCGGCTGGCGCGGCGTCCACCGGCATCCAGCACGCCGCCCTGACCTGCGACAGCACCCTCGGGTTCATCACGTAGGAGTCCATCAGCGTGATGACCACGTCAGCGCCAGAGTACTGCGCGTGCGGGATCAGGCAGTCGTTCCCCCCGCGCACGTCGGCCCAGCCCGTCAGGACGGGAACGCCGTCCCATTCGATGGTGATCCCTGTGCGCATCAGCGCCGATGAGCAGGTGACATCATGGCCGAGGCTTCTCAGCCCCGCCACGGTGAGCGCGGTCTGCGTGCCATAACCCGTGGGCATCCACGGCGGGGCGCTGTGCCAGAGGATCTTAATCGGCTACTCCGTGAACTCGATCTCGCCTGTGAACGTCGTGCCTGTACCCGCCGAGGACTCGGTGATGTACAGCGCGAATGTGCTGGAGGCGTGGACGTTGATCTCGAAGCCGGGGGTGTACCACTCACCCCAGTTCGCGCCCGCAGTGAACGGGATCTCCTGCGACCACAGGAACTGACCCAGCGTCAGGCCGGAGATTGCCGACGCGCTGGTGCCGCCAGCAGTCCAGAACAGCGTGTTCGCGGCCAGCGTCACGCCGCCGCCGCCGATCTGGTAGGCCGTCGCCGAGTTGCCGCCGCTCAGCGAGCCGGTAGCCACGTTCAGCGACGCCGCGAACGAGGCGTTCGCCGGGAACGTGGATGCGCCGAGGGCTGAGGCGCGCACGGCGCTGACGTTCGCGTCGTTCGTGGCCGTGGTGTGCCCGACCAGGATTGCCGCTGGCGTGGTGGAGGTGACAGACGCGCCCGTGGCCAGCGGAGTGCTGGTGTCAAAGACGCCAATCTTGTAGTAACGGGCAATCGACACACAGTCTCCTGACTTATGATCTGGACATGAACGGGCCGAAATACAAAAAGGCTTACGAGCCGTGGAGCCGGGCACCCTCGGACGTGCCCGCCGAACTACAGCTGCTGTGGTACCAGACAGCCCTCGGGGTGCTGCTGCTGAACACCACGCCCGAGGCGAGGGAAGAAGCCGCCCGCCAGGCGGACATGACGCTGAAGCGGCTCAGCGAGCGCGAGAGCTACCGCTTGCCCTCCATGTTCCACAGGCGGTAAGCCTCGCAGAGCGGGCACTGGCCTGCGTACAGCCAGCATTTCCGGCGCGCCCACCAGTCCCGCAGCCGGCGCATCACGCCCCCGCCACCAGCGGCGAGATCTCCAGGTACGCGCCCTCGATGATGATCGAGTCGGTGGCGCTGCTGGTGTAGCCGGTCACGCTCATCGTCCCCGCCACGCTGAATGTCGTGAGGCACTCGAACTCGCACTTGCAGATGCTGGTCTGCATCGTCAGGCCGGTGGTCGCGGCCGGGAAGGACGTGAATCCGCCCTCGGTCACCGTCGCGGCGGTCGGGCTGTTGGTTGTGAACTCCCAGGTTCCCGCCGTGAACGTCTGCGTGCCCGTGGCCGTCAGGGTGAACGTCGGGGTGCCTGCGGCACTGCCGCCCTTGTAGGCGATATACGTCTTAGCGCGGTAGGACCTGGCTCCGAGGGCGGCAGACAGGTTAGTGACAGCCGCCGGGGTGCCTGACGTGGCGGTGATCGTCTGGCCGTTGTTCCACAACGTCAGCCGCTGGGTGTCGTAGGTGTTGCCGTCAGTGCCGTCCACCACGTTCAGCGCGCCGCCGGACGCGAACGGCATCGCGTAGCTCGTCACAGCCGTCGGCGCCGGCTGATCCAGCAGCGCCGACGTGCCCTGGATCTCCAGGTACGCCGTCGTCGCCGGAGTCGGGTCAGCGGTGGCCGTGGCGGTGCCCATCAGCACCTGAGCGGCGTGTGAGCCATCCGGCGACGCCCCCGCGACGTGAAGGACGGCGTGCGCGGCCCCGCTGCCAGGGCTGAACGCCGATGTCGGCCCGTAAATGCCCGTGTAAACCCTGGTGGCCGATCCAGACCCCTGGCCGATGCCGTTGATATGGGCGTAGTAGGCCATTGACGCCGCGTTGCCCATGTACACATTGCCGGGGTCGTAGAAGTAATAACCGGCGGCAATAGGGTCACGCGATGTCGTGCCTGGGCTGAAAGTCGTGCTGTTGATCGGATCAGCGACAGGCGACAGTGCCCAGACCAGCGCACCAATGGTGCCGCCCTGGACGGCGGAGCCCTCGTCGTTGTAGAAGAAGATCCCGCCGATATCGGGCGCGATGACGGAGACGGCGGCACCGTAAATGTTGTTGAACCGGATGCGCCCGTTAGCGCTGGTGATCTGCGTGAGCTGATCGCCGGAACTGTTGGCGAGCGTGACGCCCGCGCTCAGCGTCTCGCTGTTGATCGGGTCAGTAGTGGTCTTGCCGGACTGGGCCAGGATCAGCGCGCCCTGCGTCGCCGACCCCAGGTCCTCGTACTGGAAGATGCCGCCCGCGACCTGGTCAACCACCAGGACGACCGCGCCGTAGGAGTTGTAGAAGATGATCGACGGGTCGGTAATCCCCGAGAACGTGGCGCTGCCGTTGGCGAGCACGATCCGCAGCGTGTCGGTCGTGTCGTAAAGGTAGCCGTTTCCCTGAATGTCGTAGGAAACGTGAGCGGCGGCGTACTCGCCGATGGTGAGAAGGGCTGCAACCGTATTGCCGAAAGGGTCTTCCGTGACGCCGGTCGTGACGATGGAAAGGATCGGCGCGTTCCCGAGCGCAGGCGTGCCGTTGTAATAGAACAGCCCGCTGGTGTCCAGGATGAAATCGGTGCCCTCGATGCTGGTCGATGTGACCGACAGGCCCTCGGGGTAAGTGTTCCCGTAGTCATCGGTTCCGGCCGCACCCGACCATGAGCCGATCAGGTTCCCGTTCGCAGGCTCGCCCGAGTAGATCAGGATCTGGCCGGTCTCGCCGTCGGCGACGATCTGGGCACCATTGATGACGGTGCCGTCCACAAGTCCCGAGACCTGCTGGCCCGCGAACCACGAGCCAGGGATGAACGGCATCCTGGCTCCTTACCGCTGCCACCAGTGGTGCTTGGGGTGACTGATGTCCTTTGCCGCGTCCTGAAGATCCTGGGCAGCCTCGGCAATGTCCGCCTCAGCCTTCAGCAGCGCCTGCAGCGCAGCCGTCAGGTCAGCCTCAGCGCCGTCCATGACATGAAACGGGGCCTGCTTCACCGCGACCACCTCGCCGCCCGAGATGATCCGGGCGGTGAGGGTGTAAACGGTCATGCAGTGGCGGTGAAGACCACGTCCAGGTTCCCGCTGACGGTCTGGTCAGGGGTGGTCGCGCCCTCGGTCCAGGTGCGGTTCCCGGTGTCGGAAACCTGCACGGTGTCGCCGCCGGGGTTCGGGACATTGACGGTGAAGTCCGCCGTCGTCTGCGCGGTGACGGTGCCGCCCGAGTTGGTGATGGTTGCCGTCAGCGTATTGGTCTGCGGTACCACCGACGGCGTGTCCGGCGTGTAATCGATGGTGACCGTGATGGTTGCGCCCTGGGTGTACGACGCCTGGTCAAACGAGATCGAGTTGATCGCTGACATGACTGTCCTTCCTAATCATCCAGATCGTCATCCCGCAGGACAGGTACCTGCGGGAACGGATCGTAGGTAACCGTGCGGGCAGTCCAGCGCCCGTCCTTAAGCGGCAGCACGTAGCCGCCGCCCAGCTCCGACTCGGCCAGGATGTAGCCGTGCCGGACCTTAATCCGCGCTCCGGAATCGGAGAGCAGGTTCATCGAGTCGGCGAGCGCGGTGAGCATGGCGCCGGTGCTTCCGTCTTCCCGTGCGCCGCAGGCCGGGCACTGGATGTAGTAGGTCAGCGAGTCGCGCCGCTGCCGCCGCTTCCGCGCTTTCTTCTTTGACTGCTTGCTCATTCTCGAAGCGCACCTCCCTCACGCGCTGCCGGAAGCGGTCCACGTCCGCCGTAGTCAGCGAGACCATGGCGTCAGGCCCGGCCTTGCCGTGCGCAGGCAGGACAATGATCCGCTCCCTGCTGCCTGAATGCTCGCGCCGCAAGGCGTCTTGCAGGTTAAGAAGCTCAGTCGGCCCGAGGTCTTTGCCGGGAACAACGTAGATCGTCAATGGTGACTTTCTTTTAGTTTTTCCCATTGCGCAAGCGCATCTTTCGAGGCCCTGACCACTTCTGGCGTAATTTTGTACTTACCCCAGCCAAGCCGGCCTTTTGACCACCGCTTAATGGCGTTGATAGCCGTCGCAATGGCTTGCTGTTCGCCCATCCCCTGCTGCTGGATAAGGGCGCGCGCCACTTGCTCAATATAGCCTTTAAGTCCGGCAGCTTTTGCTTATGCGGCACTTTCTTGCTGGGGGTGTGCCACAGACCCTCGGGGCCAAGCTGGTACGGGGTGTGGGAGTAGTACCAGGTAAGCGGCGATTTCTGTAGCTCTGCCAGTTCGTGTGCCGTAAGAGTAACTTTGCTGCCGGACATGTCATCACCCCCCAGCGCGCTTGCGAGCCTCCCGTCGGAGGGCATTCTGTCGGGCCTGCTCGACTTGCGCCGGATCGGACCAGCGCCTGAGTGCCGCCTGCCGAATACTCCGGGGTGGTGCCTGCTCGGGCACTCGGTCGCCGCTGCGCCCGCATCGGGGGACCAGCCTCTGGATCGCCGTACTTCAGCCAGCGCTGGTAATGCGCAGCACACCAGTCTCTACAGGAGTGCGGTCGCTTGCAGCCGGGGATTGCGCAATTTGCCATCCCCCTAGCCTAGAGACCGGAGTCTCTCCAGCCGCTGCAGTCCATCGTCTTCGGGTCCTTGGCCTTCCAGTCCTCCGACTTCCAGGCCTTCAGGCACTGCGCCTGGAACCACCGGCTGAACTCGGCGTACTCATCGCCGGAATGGATCTCAATCGGCGGGATCAATTGCACGCTGCGCCGGGTCAGCGGGTTCATGTTGCGCGCGAGGACGCTCATTCGTTCTCCTCCGAAGCGCCCTGGTGCTCCTGGCTGCTGTGAGTCTCCTCCGCAGCCTGCTGAAGCCCGGCCGGGATGTCGCCGATCCAGCCCTCTTTCAGCGGCAGGCCCTTGTTGTAGTAGGCCAGGCCGCGATGGTGACCGTCCACGATCCGCAGGCGCTTCTTCCCTGTCATTCTCACGAGAACAGGGGGATTGAAGTCCTCGCCGTCCTCGATAAGGCGCTCGAAATGCTTAACGCGGTCAGGCTCCTTGTAAGCCGACCATTCTTTCCGGTCACTGAAGTCAATGTCCCTCAGCGGGATCTGGTGCGGGCCGGACCATTTTGCCTCCCGCATCCAGGTCAGCGCGTCATCGGGGAAGTTCTCCCGCATCTGAGCCTCGACGGCTGCCTTCGCGTCCCGCTTCCGGCTGAGGCTTCCGTTGCCTGCCCCTGTGCCGCGCGGTGCCGTTGACACAGGCTGATGCGGGCCGGCTTCCTGGGTGCCGTGACCGCCGCGCGGCCAGTGCCCGCCCTGATAGCCCTGCGGCCCGCCCCCCTGGTGCGGGGGGACGCCGCGATGCTGCGGCCACATGCCGTCATCGCCTGACGGCTCCGCTGGCGGGCGCGGCATCTGGATGCTCGCGTCGTCAATGTGACCGCTGGTGCCGCCGCCACGGGAGCCGGAAGCGCGTCCCTGCTGGATGCCCTGGGCATCGTGCGGCATGAATTCCGGCCCGCCGCCGCCCGCTGCCTGCGGGTAGGGACGCTCGGGCTCCTCGACTTCCCAGAACTCCTGGCCGTCCAGGTTGACCCGGCGCCGGACGCACTTGCCTGCGAGCGTGGTGCTCTTGCGGGTGCGCCTGACCGCGTCCCACGACTCCTTAAAGTGCGGGTGCAGGTCCAGCCGCGAGATCTCGTCGGCGGTGAACCAGCCCCAGCCCGCCGTCTCGTCGGAGGTCGCGCCATCGACGCTCGGGGCGAACTGCTCCGGGGTGTCGCAGACCAGGGTCGTCCAGGCCCAGCCGCCATGATCATCCACGACCCGGTGATGCTCGGTCACCGAGGGCGGGATATCACCCATCTCCTCGCCAGCTTCGCGGTAGGCGCCGTGCAGTGGCTGCTCGCCCTGGAGGAGCGCGCCGCCGGGAATGCTCCAGGTGCCCGGGTCGTCTTCCTCCGGAGAGCGCTTCTGGAGCAGGTAGCGGAGCTTGCCGTCGTCGCCCCTGTGCCGGATCAGCAGCCCGGCTCCGCCGTACTCGCCGTGGTGAGTATGACCGCGATCACACTCGGCGGTGCCCTCCGGGCCGTGCAGTTCCGCCGACTGATCCTTGGTGATGGCCATGTAGCCAGGCACCAGGGTGCAGCGGCACTGCGGGTGGGCTGGCGGTCCCGGCAGCCCGTTGGCGAACAGGCTTTCGAGCGGGACCGGCCCCTCGTCCTGCGCGTCCCTGCACACCTGGCAGACTCGCGCGTCGTCCCGCGTCTGCCAGTGCTTGTAAGCGACCCGCGTCCGGCGGAAGTTCGCGACGGTGGCGTCAGTGGCCGCCCTGGCCATCTCGGTGACCGCGATGAGCCGGGAGCGGTGCCCGACATCCAGCAGCGCTGCCAGCTGGCCGGTGACGTAGTCCGGCCCGCGCCCGCTGGTGACGGCCTCCTTGATCGCCTCGCCGATCTGATCCACCCTGGTGCGGGAGATCGCCTCCGCCACAGTGCGCCCGTAGGACGCTTCCCAGGCCTCGAACAGCCCGCCGGCGGTCTCGTCGCCGTGACGCCAGCCCTCGGCCCACAGGTCGCTCAGGACGGGCTCCAGGCGCTTGCGGATGATGCCCGCGATGACGTTCAGCAGTTCCTGACGGGTGATCATGACCTGACCCGCCCACCAGCGGCGGATCACGTCGTCGATGTCGCTGATCGCCTCGCCGAACGCCCCGTCAACTCGTTCTTCCCAGACGTGGAGGGTGCCCCAGGGGGCGTCAGCTTTTGGGAGCCACTCGTATTCGTCGCTGGACAGCACTATCGTCCGGGCGATGTCCGCGCACTGCTCGGGCGACAGGCCTTTTGACAGGTCCTCGCTGATGACCGCCATCGCATGCGACGGGATGTGCCTGGCTTCCCAGGTGGTGATCCGGCGTCCCTTGTTCAGGTGACGGACCAGCATGTCCAGCTCGGACTCGACAGCTGCCGCCGACAGCTTCTGGGCGGTCACGGAGCCGGACGCGGCAGGCGCCGCCGACTGCGGCTTGCGGGCAGCCCGGAGCCCGGAGTTGGTGGCCCTGGCGGAGGCGTGACCCGGGGTCGGCGCGGCGGGCGCGCCCTGGCGTCCTGCCTGCGGCAGCGGAGCCGGGCCCGCCGTCGGGGCACGCTGCCGTCCGGCGGCTGCGTTCTGCTGCCCGCCCTGCGCCTGCCCCGGGGTGGCAGGCAGCACCTGCTGGCCGAACGGGATGGGACCTGCGGCGGTGAAGACGACCGGCTCTGATGTGGCGTCCAGCCCCCAGGGCTGGAGTTCCAGCTGGTCGCGGGCCTCGTCCACCGACCGCAGGCCGGACTGGACCTGCTTGATGAGCAGGTCGGTGAGCGCGCCCTGCTCCGCGTCCTCCTGAAGGCCCTCGAACGTGAACGTCATGTCTTCCTGGTGCATGACATCATGCAGCAGCACGTCGAAGATGCCCGACAGGAACTTCAGCAGCGGCTTGGTGGACAGCCGCTCGTGGACCTGGCCCATGCCCTGCGCTAGCTGCTTGACCTGCGACGGGGTCGCGGTGGCCGACACCTTCGGCAGGATGCCCAGTTCCATCGGGTTGACGTCGAACGCCATGCAGACCTGGGTCATGACCACGTCATCGAACTGGTCGGCGACATCGACCGGCTTCTGCGGGTCCACCTTCGAGCCTGGCGGCAGCACGATCACCTTGTGGTGCCAGGCCGGGTCTCCGGCGAACGCATTCAGGGCGTCCTGGAGCTCGCGGATCTGGTTGGGCGTCATGTTGACGTCGCCTGGCGAGATGTAGACCGCCGGGATGGTGCCTTCCTTGAAGAAGTCCAGCTGGTAGGCCTGCTTCTGGAGGCCGGACATCACCGGGACGAGGGCACGCTCAATCGGCGGGAAGCCGTACGGCGTCCAGCGGCGCGGCACCATCGGCAGGTACAGGAACTGGTCGGAGGTCCAGGAGTTGACGATTGCCTCGGTCAGGCCGCCCTCGTCGATGTCACGCTCAGTGACCATCGTCATGTAGTCGGAGCGCGGCACGCCGTACAGGTACTGCTGGTAAGCGGGGTTGGGGGGACGCGGGATCTCGCCGTGCATCCCGACCAGGGGGCGCATCGTCGGGCCGGAAATCAGCTCGATGCAGTCCAGGTCGCTGCCCAGCCACCCGACCCGCGACATCCTGCCGCCCCGGATTCCCTGGCCCCGCTTGGGCCGGATGAGGATCGACAGCGCGTCGAAGACGAAGATCTCCTCCAGCACCGCCGCCATGAACTGGTCGTAGCTGAAGTAGTCCGGGTCCGGCTTGCGGAAGAACTTCAGCGCCTGGGCGCGGCGCGCCCCGAAGTCCTTCCACTGGCGGTCAGAGCCGTGGTAGGCCTTCGCCGCGTCCTTGGTGGGCACGACATCCCAGTCCAGGCCGATGATCTCGTTCTTGCGCAGCTCGATGCAGGCCCGCGCGACCGAGTAGAGGTCAGCGAGGGTCTTCAGGGTGCCGAAATCGGCGAGCTTGATGCCCTCAGTGCCTGGCTGGCCGACCGGAAGGTTCCAGCCCACCATATACTGCCAGAGCCGGGCATCCGGGAGTTCTGCCCCCGGAGCGGGCTCATCGACAGGAACCGGAAGGATCGGGCTGAACGGCCCGAATGCGCCGTCAGTGAAAGAGCGCGGCATTCTCGGCAGGAACGGCCCGTAGCTGTTCGCGTACCCTCTTTCGTTTGAAAGCTGAGCCGTAAGAGGCGAGATGTTCCCGAAGAAGGGCGCGTTGGCACCCTGCGGCGCCACCGTGGGGGTAGCGGCGCCTGGCATGGCCTTAAAGGCCCTGATGGCAGCGTCAGGACTTGCCATACTCCTTCTCTAGCAGGAAAGCCTGGGTCATCCGCGCCGCCTCTTTCGCGGCCTTCCGCGCCGCCTTGCCGTTCTCGTAGCCATTCAGGCGGGCGATATCAGCCCAGGACGTGCCCGCGTTCTTAGCCGTGATCATGAGGCTGAGCGTCCGGGCTGCCTCCGCCCTCGTCATCGTCATCGAAGATGTCCTCCGCCCAGACCAGCACGTACTTTTCCCAGGTTCCCGGCGCCCAGTAGGTCACGTCCCGCTCGGTGATGATCGGGTGACCTTCCGGGTCGGTGTGGCTCGGGTCGATGACGACCCGCTCGCTGGCGATCCTCGGGCACTTGCGGGGGTGAACGCCGCCGCAGTCGGGGCAGGGCGGGTGCTCCCGGTCCTCGCCCGAGAACGTCCGGGCGGCGGCTTCCCGCATTTCCTTCGAGATGGTGGTCATGCTGTAGGCTGGGCTCCTGAACGGAGGGAACATGAACGACATGGCAAGCGACTTCGAGAACGCGCAGGAGCACCTGCAGAGCGCCAGGAAGGCGCTCCGGGCAGTGGAGAGCCTGGCCCGCTATGACGACGTGGACGACATGGTGAAGATCGCCAACCTGCACCTGGCCGTCGTCACGGCCACCGCGAACCTGCTCGCAGGGTCGGCGGCACTGCTAACCGCCTCCACCTCGGCGAAGATGAGCGAGAGCCTGCGCCAGTCCTCCCTGAACCAGAAGGAAAGCATGGCCGCGATGGTGGACGCCATCCACCGCCAGCTAGGCGATGACACCGGGCTGGGCGGTCTGTGACGACCGTCGATGAGTGGCCGCCGAGGCGCGCCCGCACCCGGGAAGACTGGGCTGCGTACTGGAAGCGCCAGCGGTGGGACCGGCGCTTCAGGCACAAGACCCTGCGCCCGTTCCTGGCCAGGCTGAGGCGCCGCATCATGATGCCGCGCCGGTGGTACTACCAGGCGCGCGCCTTCATCCAGCGGGGCCGTCACGGCTGGGCGCGGCCCGACCTGTGGAGCATGGACGACTACATCTGCCAGCTTCTCGGCGAGATGACCGCAGAACTGAAGCGCGTCAGCCACGGCTACCCGTGCAACTGCGAGCATGCCCCCGGGCCTGACGGCATCTACCGCGCTCCTGATACCTGCACCTGCCTGCAGGATTATAACGACGCCCTGGACCGGATCTCAGGCCCGCTGCTCGCCTACAAGAGCCACTGGGAATGGGAACGCCTGGACGGCGAGACTTACGAGCAGCACCGCGAGCGCGAGGACAAGATCATCAGCGACGCACAGGACGCCCTGCGGCTGATGGCCGATCAGCTTCCGTCGCTCTGGGACTGATCTTCTGGCGGGAGGTTCCCGATCACCGGATACTCCCACCTGCGGGGCTCGATGGCGTGCGGCTCCTCATCCACGGGAACAGGCATGATCGCGCTGAGCGGCCCGCAGCAGGTACCCCCGCCGCCCCCTCCGCTGCTCACGGAAATGCAGTCGATGGTCGCCCCGGTGATCGTGAACGTGTTCCCGCCTGTGCTGCCGCTGATCGTGTAGCTGCCGTTGCGCATCGGCGAGTACGAGGGCGTCAGGATCTGAGCGGGAGCCTGCAGGTCATAGGGGGCGAGAGTGCCGCTGTACACAGGCGCAGACCAGACTGACGCCGGGAGCGGCGCAGTTCCCATCACGCCAGTTCCGGATACCGGGAGGGTACTCAGGGTCCACGGGTTCTCGCGCAGTTCTTCTATCTCGCGCCGCGCCTCCGCCAGGTCAGCGCGGGCGGCGTTCAGTTCCCCTCGCAGCCGGTAGATCTCGTCCCAGAGCAGTTCATCCATCGGTGCCATCCTTCCGGCGAGATCATCGAAGGCTGCCGTGGCGCGCTCCAGTTCCCTGCGGATCATCTCCGCACTGACCTGCAAGTTCACGTTAACCGCTAGCTGCCGCTGCGCCATCCTGCTCGATCACCGCCCCGCAGTGCGGGCACGCCTTCCGGTCCCGCAGGATGAACATCCTGTCACATCTCGCGCACCGTGTCGTGCCGTACACGCTGGCCCACGAGCCGTCGCCGAGACCGCGAAGCTCGCTGACCGCCCAGACCATGGCGTCCATCCGGTCCGGCGAGTCCAGCGACTCGGGCACCCACAGGCACATCTGGTCTTCGAGGGCGGCGAACACGCCGACGTGGTGGATCTTGCCCTGCTCGTACAGTGCCGAGACCGGCTGCGCCCGGACTGCCTTGCCGCGCGATGCCCGGATCGACTTGTAGGGCACCTGCGGGTCCACGTTTCGCAGCAGGTCGCGGACGAAGTCGCCGCCGTTGTTGGTCTCCGCGACGACGCAGTCGGCTTCCCACTGGCGGTAGGCGCGGATCGCCAGCTTCATCGCCTGCATGGGGCTGACCCGGGCGCTCAGGTCGTCCAGGATGTAGCCGTGACCGTCAGCGCCCTCGCCCGCGACCACGATGCCCGTCTCGTCGCTCTCCGGGTCACTGGACAGCGCGGGGTCCACCGCGACGACGACGCGCACCAGGTCCGGGACATCGTCCCTTGTGACCCTGGCGTCGTCCAGCATCCTGCGGTTCCACAGCGCGCCCTCAAGGTCTTCGAGAAGCTCGCCTTCCAGCTCCTGGCGTCCGAGCCGGGTTCCCTCGTACCGGCGCCGCAGCTCATCGAGCGCGATGTCGGAGAGGTTGGCCTCGTTCTCCCAGGTAGATCCCCTGGTGACGTGGACCGAGCCGTCGGAGCGGCCGACCAGGTCGTTGATCAGCCGGACGGGACGCGGCGTGGTGGTGACCACGATCCTCGGGTGCTTGCCTTTCCGCAGGGCGGGCAGCAGGCCCTCGTACCAGGTGGCGGGATAGCGCCACGAGGCTAGCTCATCGCACCACGCGCCCCACAGGTTCGCGCCACGGACCTTGTCCGGGTTCTCCGCCGAGTAGCCGTAAATGACCGAGCCATTCGACAGGACGATCTGAAGCTCATTCCGACGGTAATTCGTCATCTCGCCCGGCATCAGTGCCCGGATGACCCCGACATCCGACTCAAAGCAGGTCTTGCGGACATCCCGGAAACTGGGCGCGAGCACAGCCCACTCGGAGTTCGGGTTGGCCGCCGCCTGCTCGGCGATCCAGTTGGCGCCCATGAACGTCTTGCCCATGCCACGCCCGGCCATGACCAGGTGAATGTTGTACTTACGGTCGGTGCCGTGGCAGCCGCAGCGGATTCCGCGCGCGTCCGGCTTGCAGTGATCCGGGTCGTCGGGCGGCAGCTGCTTGGGCCGCGCCGTCTTCCGCCAGGGCCGGACCTCGCGCTTAGCGACCTGAAGCTCGACTGTCTCCAGGAACTTCTTCTGGGTCTCGGCATTCCAGGAACGGAACTCTTCTATCGTCGGGAAGCCGGGAGGGGTGGCGG
>Ga0335072_10001340_pt1 | contig 40226 bp, 30 predicted proteins | sample Lox_Sample_21_FD_206725 | JGI IMG/M metagenome (GOLD analysis project Ga0335072, IMG submission 206725) | Soil microbial communities from Loxahatchee National Wildlife Refuge, Florida, United States - Lox_Sample_2.1 | ecosystem: Environmental > Terrestrial > Soil > Wetlands | place: USA... | reverse complement strand
ATACGCCCGTAAGATGCACGCCCGTAAGGTACACGCCTAAGAGACACATGCCCGTGAGATACACGCCTATGAGACACCCGCCCATCAGATGCATGCTCGTGGGATGCACGCCCGTGAGGTACAAATAAATCATAAGCGTCCTCATGCGATTTGTCGAGATCCGAGTTTGCAAAATACGAGTTTTTGCGCTAAGAGTTTAAAGGTCCCTACTCCCCTCCGTACTCCGATTAGCTTCCGCAGAGAAGCTCACGCATCATCGCATATTATTGTGCATATCCAGTTCCCTTGTATACTGATTCCTGCTACGATTCAATTGCACATTCGGTACTATAACGCCCTCATCATGGTGAGTCCTTTCTCTATACACTCGTATCATTAGAGTCTCTTATGAAGACATCCACATGGCTCTCCACCTTGCCCTCATGCCCCTCCCTTCAACGGAACTAATATGTCTAACACATACATTCCTAGGTTTCCGAAAACGTCGCCTATGCCCTCGGCGCCCTCACATCCATTGGCGGCATCACAGGCTATGTCCGCACAGGATCCGTTCCCAGCATCGCCGCAGGCCTCACCGTCGGAGCATTGGTTAGTACTCCAATTTCACCTTAACCCCTCCGCCCCATCCCCGCAATGTAGCAACTGACATCATTTCTACAGTATGGACTCGGTGGCTATAGGATCCAAAAGCGCCTATCCTATGGCGTCGAGCTAGCTGTTCTAGCCAGCGTGGTACTAGCCGGAAGCAGTATACCGCGAGCGATCAAGACGGGCAAACCTCTACCAGGTGCATTGAGCATACTGGCTGTGTCTGGGTTGGTGGTGTATGGCAAGGCTTGGTTAGATTCAAGATAGAAAATGGAAGTGCCAATCGAAACGTCGACTGTATAAGTCAAGAGTGCTCTATCGGCGTGCTTGGAGTTTCAAGGGTATCTGCGGTATCTGCGATAGTTCAATCAAGGCTCTCATCTCATCGTACATTGGGAAACCTGTCGTCGTCAATCATACACGGTTGGGTCCCATCGAACATCACGCGACCACTTCCTGTAAAGCCAGTGATGCAGCTGCTACGCTATTAACCGTGCCAACTTCAGAATCCCCAGGTTCATCGCCTTTCTTACTTTTATGCTTCCTTCTTCGCTTCGCCTTCGGTCCATAATCGCCATCTTGTGGCTTATTCGGCTTTGCTTGATCACGTCTTGAATCCTCTGCATCATCTTCCTTTGGTCGCTGCGGCTTGGGCTTCTTCTTCTTGACACTCAACGGATTTGGCCCCTTGACCTTCTTCACAACTCTCCCCTTGCTTACTGCACCACCCTCTCCCCCCTCCTTTCCCTCCTTCTTTCCCTCCTCCTTTCCGTCCTCCTCATCCTCTCTCTTCCTCTTCCTCCCAGCTCCGCCAACCAACCCTTCCTTCAACCTCTCTCTTTCAACCTCACCTTTTACTCTCAAGCTTGCCCTACTCAACTCCTCCAACACCATCACACTTCTCTTAACATACACAATCGGCACCCCCGGTACATTCCGCGCCGCCTCTCTCACATCCACAAACCCCCTGCCTGCCTTCCTCTTCTCCGCATCCGTCGGCTCCGCTGTCGCCAGGACAAAATGCTGCTTATTCTTCACCTGCTCATTCCCCTTTGGCTGCCCCGCCAATAAATCAATCAAGCAATCGACCTCCTCCACCGCCGTCTCCTCGTCATTATGCTTGCAATATCTTAACGGTACCTCCGTCGGCGGTGGTAAAAATTCTGGCCTCCCCTTCACCTCCCCTCCTTTGCCCACATTACCTGCCTTCTTCTGCTCCCGTTCCCAGTTCCCCATAATCTTCGCAAGACTGCACCTCGTGACAAACAACCTGCACTTCCCATGCAACGTATTCTCCAGGAATTTCTGTAATGGCATGTGGAACGCGTGGCAGGCGCGGAGGAAGGCCGCGTCAAGGAGGACCTGGTAGGGTTCGCGGAACGAGAAAGGCGGGAGTGTGTATTGGGTCATAGTCTTGCGATAGCGTTTTGAACGTTTGGAGCGCATTTGGCCGAGGTTTGCGGAGTGGTGGAAGGCAATGATGATTTGGTTGGAGGACGGGTCAAGAGGACGAGTGCTTAAGGAAGGGAGACGTCGATACTCATAGGTGGAACGTATGTCTCGAGTTGGCGTGGGGACAGGTCGAATCGAAACTTTTTAGAGCCGCATGCAGGTTTAGAGTTTTGGCTCACCCGCACCATGCCGCTTTAATATTCCCATCTTGTGAGTAAGGTGAAGGCAGGTGAGTGGCTCGTGTCTTGTGCGCACGCTCAACCTCGTTCGATGGTCCCAAATGGGCTCCCTTCTTCACACTATTTTTGGGCCCCTCTCGTGCGACCGCTTCGTCTCATCCCAGTCGCCAACCACCCTGACGGCGCGGGAGCTGCACCACTGCCCCCCCCGGCGTGTCCGACGCAATACGTCTCAGCCCATCGCGACAGCTGTGTCGGGCACATTGCAAAGGTGCACAACAAGGAGGGGTGACATGGACGAGGGCGTGGGTGGGAACCGAGAACGGTCGCGGCGGTGGGCTGTTGATTCCCCTTGTCGAAGTAGTCAGATGAGGCGCGGGTGGCACAGCGGAACAAGAACCGTGTGGGCTGGATGGTTTTTCGTTTCGTGTTTTGATGTTCGGTGCTTGGGGTACTGCACATGTCCTTTGAGTTGCGGTTAGCCTCCTCTGACTATTTGCTGTGACATTATTGAAGGTGCCCCTCGCCTTACAACTATAAAGGCTTCCTTTACCACACCCCCGTCGCCCCAGCGTCCCTTTTGCTTTCTTGTCCTTACGTCTTACTTCCTTTCTCTTCCTCTCATAATCTTGGCCTCCAGCCCCTGGGCTTCATGACCAGCCACAAGACCCGTGCGCACTGCGACCATCTTTACCCTTTCCTATCTTGCCAATAAGGGGCCACGGGACAAGCTGAGACAGAGGAAGGAGCTCAGGCTGCATGGTTTGGGTGTACACATGTCATTTTTGGCCACTAAATCTGCGAGAACCTATCTAATGACACGTAGCCTGCAAATCTACATACAGCAGCTTTGAAAGACTTGGAAATTGGAATCAAGAGAAAAAAGGGAAGTAATTCGTCCAGTCCACGGTTTCGTATACTCCTGCCGGCATAGATTTGAAGGAGTAAATAATCAGAACAATGAGCCCGAGACGTGAGATGCCATAGACAACACCAAAATTTATAACAGGTACCCCTGCAGCTTTGAAAATCCAACGTCTCGCGCCGCATTTAGCAATGGCGAGTAGTAGAAAGAGAAGGAGGATCATACTAGGTCCAACGGCTGCAGCAGCCAACCCAAAGCTTCTCCAGAGGACCCTCACATCGGGAGAAGAGAATTCCCAATTCCAAGCTGCGAGATGAATGGCAGAGAATGCGGTTGCAACGCCATAAAATATCACGGCCGGTATTTCGACACTTTTGCCCACATTAAACAACAACTCGTCAACTCCATCGGGATCGATATCAGGCGTTCTACGCCATTTGCTTCCAAAATGGAGATTTTCGCACGTGGCTTCTGAGATAATAGTAACATGCTCAACGCCAAACGGCTTGTGCCACCAGAAAACATACATTATTAGAGCACAGAATACATATGCCATTGTCGCCAATTCTAGCTCCGTTATGGGAAGGCCAGCAGAGACTCGTGCTATGCTTTGTATGATCAGCCAGCTCGACTGGACAATAGCGAAGACTTTGGTGAAGGCGTCAGATTTGCTTCGATCACTGATTGATTCCTTTGTCGTAATTAAGCATTTGCGTGAAGAGGATTCTTCTAGAAATTTTCCTATATGAGCGTTAGATTGTTACATTGTAATATTTGGAGATTTCAGTGGACTAGATGACAGGCGGCTCCCATGAGCTTTCAAGAGCTTTCAGGTTGTCTCTAGTGAAACATGCGATTGCCAATCTTTGAAGTTGGGAAAATAGCTTGACTGACCATATGCCTTCAGACTGATAGATCGCAGGTCGGGAGGCTCCTCGTTGATTGGTGATCCTGGACTAGGTGATGCCTTTTCCAGATCTAGTCCTTTACCCGTCGTACCATTGTCATCAAAGGCGACCTGATGCCCCTTGATGGACTGTTGGTTGACTTCAAGAGTAAGTGCCGCCTCTGATGGGCCTGATATACGATTCGCTTCTGATGATTGTCGAATAGCGATAGCAAATCCACCCATGTTGGCATAAAAGGCATGAGTTAATTCCATAACATCTCTAGCAACCCCATCAATATTCTGTAGATCGTTGCGTGCTTTGAAATACTGCTTCGAAGCGATACCAACCCCAAGCTCTGGTACAATGAGTATTATGGCCATCCACTTGAGCTTTCGAAGCTGCTTTCGCAGCAAAGGCCACTCTGGCCAATATGATATGCCATAGCACTTGTGCCACCCAGCGCGGTTTTCCTCAAAACTCGAGATATTGAGATGAACGCATTTGTAGGTGCAGACCAGAAGCACTGAGACACAGCTCCAGACGATGTTTATTGTGCCTCGTCCTTTTGGCGGTGGGACCCAAGCAACTCGATCATTTGTTGTGGTGTTGCTAGTCGTTGTGTTTTGAGCTTGCGCAGAATCCAGCAAGGCTGTCCATGCAATCGCAATGATGAGAAGAACTGACATGGTCGCTGGGTGTAGCGTATTGTAGGCGTGAGTAGGATTAGATGATCAGTGAGAGTGAGAGACGTAGATTGAGATCAAAACACAAGGGACGGAAATTAGGAGGCCATAATGACACCTGGTGGTGAAGTTGGTGGGCATCTGTCAGCCAAAATAGGACTAGTACAGCCTTTCGCTCTAGTAGCTGCTCCCCTCCGGCCACGCTGGTGTGCTCGTATATCAAGTAGGCTGTGCTCTGAGATGCCGAGGTACAGTAAGTATAGTTGCGGAGGGCAATAGGGACCACTTGCCGTTAGCGCCAAAACCGAAAACCACGAATTTATATACGTTGCACCCATCTTTGCTATCTCAGCACCAACCTCTACTAATCTCAGTACCCCAAGACTCGTTGAACTCGGCGAATGCGGAGGGCAATAGGGACCACCCCGCGACTGGCACAAAAGCTCGTATTTTGCAACTCAGATCTCCCATAAAGTATACGTCTATGAGGTGTAGTACACACCTATGAGGTGCACGCCCATAAGGTGCACGCCCATGAGGTGTACGCCCGTGAGGTACACGCCCATAAGGTGCACGCCCGTGAGGTACACGCCCATAAGGTGTACGCCCATGAGGTACACGCCCATGAGGTACAGGCCTATAAGGTGCATGGCCATGAGGTGTACGCCTATGAGGTACACGCCCATGAGGTACAGGCCCATAAGGTGCACGGCCATGAGGTGAACGGCCATGAGGTACACGGCCATGAGGTGCACGCCCATGAGGTGCACGCCCACAAGGTGCACGGCCATGAGGTACACGCCCATGAGGTGTACGCCCATGAGGTACAGGCCTGTGAGGTACAGGCCCATGAGGTACAAGCCCATGAGGTGCACGCCCATGAGGTGTACGCCCACGAGGTACAGGCCCATGAGGTACAGGCCCATAAGGTGAACGCCCATGAGGTACACGCCTGTGAGGTACACACCCATGAGGTACACGCCCATGAGGTGCACGGCCATGAGGTGTACGCCTATGAGGTACAGGCCCATGAGGTACAGGCCTGTGAGGTACACACCCATGAGGTACACGGCCATGAGGTGCACGGCCATGAGGTGTACGCCTATGAGGTACAGGCCCATGAGGTACAGGCCCATAAGGTGCACGGCCATGAGGTGTACGGCCATGAGGTGTACGGCCATGAGGTACACGGCCATGAGGTGCACGGCCATGAGGTGCACGCCCACAAGGTGCACGCCCATGAGGTACACGCCCATGAGGTACACGCCCATGAGGTACAGGCCCATGAGGTCAGGCCCATGAGGTACAGGCCTGTGAGGTACACACCCATGAGGTACAAGCCCATGAGGTGCACGCCCATGAGGTACAGGCCCATGAGGTACGGCCCATGAGGTGCACGCCTATGAGGTACACGCCCATAAGATGCACGCCCATGAGGTACAGGCCCATGAGGTGTACGCCCATGAGGTACAGGCCTGTGAGGTACACGCCCATGAGGTACACGCCCATAAGGTGCACGGCCATGAGGTGTACGCCTATGAGGTACAGGCCCATGGGGTACAAGCCCATGAGGTACAGGCCCATAAGGTGCACGCTCATGAGGTGTACGCCCACGAGGTACAGGCCCATGAGGTGTACGCCCATGAGGTACACGCCTGTGAGGTACACGCCTGTGAGGTATAGGCCCATGAGGTACACGCCTGTGAGATGCACGTTTATGAGGTACACGCCCATGAGATGCGCGCCTATGAGGTGTACGCCCACGAGGTGCACGCCCGTGAGGTACACACTCATGAGGTGCACGCCTATGAGGTACACACTCATGAGGTGCACGCCTATGAGGTACACGCCATAAGGTACTGTCAGCCAGAACAGGTATAGTACCGCCATTCGCCCTATTTTGGTAGGTATATGGGTACCTGCTTCTAGCGTGCCATCTGCCTGCTACTGCCTGGACAGGTAACTGTGTACATAAATCGTCCGCTACACCCAGGGACAGTAGGACAAGCAATACAGCATGTTCTGAACCCACCAGATTCTAATCGCAGGGCGAGCTTGCGATTAGGACACGTGACCTAAGTTTGACAAGTACACACCCATGAGGTGTACGCCCATAGGTACAGGCCCATGAGGTACAGGCCCATGAGGTACACGCCTGTGAGGTACACGCCTGTGAGGTACACGCCCATGAGGTGCACGCCGGTGAGATGCACGCCCATGAGATGCACGCCTGTGAAGTACCCCTATGAGGTACTGTACATGCTCGTGAGGTACACGCCTATGAGATACACGCCTATGAGATACACGCCTATGAGGTGCACGCCCGTGAGGTGCATGCCTATGAGGTGCATGCCCGTGAGGTACACGGCCTTGAGGTACACGGCCATGAGGTGTGCGCCCATGAGATGCACGCCTATGAGATGCACGCCCTTGAGATATACGCCCGTAATGTACACACCCATGAGACACCCGCCCACTCATTGCTTCGGTGGCTCTCTGGCTCAAACGGTGGTCGATTTATGTACGAGATGTCAAAAAACGAGGTTTTGCGCTAGTGCGGGTGGTCCCTATTGCCCGCCCCAATAGTGGCAAGCATCGTACGTATATCAGGAAGCTGGCCTTCCTATCCTCTCAGCATCACCTTTCCTCTGTTTGACAGCATCCCTTCTTTACTTGGCACTTACTAGTCGTTGAGATCTGGCCTGAGGACTTGTCCATTTTAGCTATGAGGCAGTGTCATAGGCTGCACCTCACGAGCGTGCATCTGATGGGGCGGGTGTCTCATGGACGTTCATCTCACAGGCGTGCATCTCATAGATATGTACCCAATGAGCGCGTACTTCATGAGAATGCACCTCACGGGCGTGCGTCTCGTGGGTGTGTATCTTAATGTACCTTATAAGCCATGGGCGTGCATGTTGAGGGTTGTTAATCTTGATCCCGAGCGCCCCGTAAGGCCCTTAGAAAAATTAAGGGTGAGGCCCGGAAGAGGCGCTGGGTTTCTAACAAGTGGTACCTAGAACCCTTACTCGCCGGGTGCTCCCACAGGATTAGTTGGGTGGGCCGGGACAACCCCTACCTCCGATAACCTAGACCTCAATAGCCGAATCTCCCTGTGGTCGGAATTCTCTGTCGAATCTACCTGCCCTAAGTCATTCTAGCGAAGAAAAGTCCATTTCTAAACTAGATGACGAGGAGCCTCAAATTACTCCTAAGGGTTAGACAGAGAGAAATGAGAAAAAGAGACAAAAGAGAGGGTGGAAAGGGCCCCGAAAATAGCGCCCGAGGACGCCACCTTTTCGTAGATATCTATCCTGCATTGGTGCCAAAAAAAGAGTATCACGTGATGCAATCTACCAGAAGGTTCACGTGCAAGAGCTGGCAAAGCTAGCGACAACTCCTCGCACAGCCTGGTACATTCAATCGTATTGAAGGCGCACGTGTTTCTACACCCGCAATCTTTCCATGTTTCCTTACGGATAGCTTGCGTACTTTCGCCTCATGCCCTCTAGCTGTCCCGTCTTCATGTCGGCATGTTTTGCCTGCTTCCAAGCATCGCGGCCAGCGACATAGGTAGTGACACAACCTGGCGCACGTACCCCGCATGGAGACTATCCCTGTCATCTTGATGCGTGAAGACTACAGGGTGGGATGGATATGTGCTCTTCCAGTAGAGATGGCGGTAGCAGTCGCCATGCTTGACGAACATCATGACAAGTTACCGCAAAGCTCAACAGACAACAACACCTACCAGCTAGGTCGCATCGGGGCGCACAATGTCGCCATCGCTTGTCTGCCCGCCGGATCAACGGGCACTACCTCTACGGCAGTGGTAGCAAGCCAGATGCTATCAACGTTTACCTCGATACGGTTTTGCTTGATGGTTGGCATCGGAGGCGGGGCACCGAGCCCCGATATAGACATTAGACTAGGGGATGTGGTTGTCAGCCAGCCAGGCGGAAGCTCAGGAGGAGTGATACAGTATGACTTTGGCAAGACTGTGCAGGAAGGCCGGTTTGCACGAACCGGGTCGCTGAACAGGCCGCCAGGGGTGCTACTCACAGCGGTGGCGAGCCTGCAAGCCAGACACATGTTGCAAGAAGCTAAGTATCCGGAATACTTGTCTACGATTGCGTCAAGATATCCAAAGCTAGGAGAAACTGCTGTTTATCAAGGTAGGGACCACGACCAGCTGTTTGGGGCAGACTACGACCATCAAGGAGGCAATGCGACATGCGAAGGCTGCGATGTTAGCAGGTTAGTACATCGACCCGAACGCAGCAGCACGGAACCGGCGATATACTACGGCCTTATAGCGTCTGGCAACCAAGTGATGAAGCATGGATCAACACGGGAGAGACTGAGAAAAGAGCTGGGTGTGCTATGCTTCGAGATGGAGGCAGCGGGACTGGTGGACAACTTCCCTTGTCTGGTGATCCGAGGAATCTGCGACTATGCCGACACGCACAAGAGCAAGCACTGGCAGGCGTATGCGGCAGCGACAGCAGCAGCGTATGCCAAAGAGCTTCTGTATGTCGTACCAGAGAGTCAAGTGACAAAGACACGTCTTGCAATCCAGCGGCTGGAAGACTCTGGTGAGTGATCACGACAGGCATTCACAAGTGCTGCATTCTTGTCCCGGTCAGCTGTATATCATCATTAGCACCTACTCTCTGCCTTAGTGCCAAGGGTCACCGGCCTTAGACTCACTTGTGGTGGAGACTCTCTATCTTCTATCAAGCATTGCAAATTAGGTGCTGTCTGACAAGCCACTGAGTAGGTCATGCGAAATACAATATCCCTTTCAGCCTCAAGGGTGTCCCTTGGGTGAACAGGTTTTTTGGACGCGATGCTGAGCTTCTGCGACTCAAGGACCACTTCCATCCCACGACGCCCTACTCCACCCCTCGCCTCAATGTCTTCGTCATACATGGGCTCGGGGGAATAGGAAAGACACAGCTAGCCGTTGAGTATGCCCGCAGGCACCACAGTAGATATAGTGCACTGTTCTGGCTGGATGGATCAACGGAGGACCAGCTGAAGCAATCATTTATTGACATGGCCCACAGACTACCACAAGATCAAATGACGGCGGACGCTGCAGAAGCCTTGCGGCAGTCGAGCATTGATGTCGACATAGTTGTAAATGGTGTTCTCCAGTGGCTATCTCTACCATCCAACCAGCATTGGTTCCTGATCATCGATAACGCAGACCGCGACCACCTTCACAAGGACAGAGATCCGCAGGCGTACGACGTGAAGAAGTACTTTCCCTCAGCAGATCACGGGTCAATCCTGATTACGAGTCGATTAGCGAGCCTCGAGCGCTTGGGACATGGCCAGAAGCTTGATAAAGTTGATGCTGAGCAGGCAAAGGCTATCCTGGAGAGCAACGCCGGCAAGTCGCTTAATGGTGAGTTGAGATGTGGAATTGCGGGGAAACAAGCACAGCTGACCGTTGCGGGATACATTGTCAAGACGCGCACTTGATCACCGACCGGCTCAACGGCCTTCCTCTCGCACTTACCCAGGCTGGCTCGTATCTGCGGCAGACGAACATGGCTGTGTCGACTTATGTGAAATACTACGACAGCACGTGGAGAGATCTGATGAAGAAGCATGATCGGTTCCCGCTGCAAGAGTATGGCGACCGCAGCGTGCTGACCACATGGAAGATGTCATACGAGCAAGTGCAGAGCCAGAGTGAAGAAGCTGCGGGTCTGCTTAGATTGTGGGGCTTTCTTGACTGTGGAGATCTGTGGTACGAGCTGGTCGCATCCGCCTCGCGTATACATGAAAGCATAAAGACGCCGAACTGGCTGCTGCGACTTGTTGAAAACGAGCTCGAGTTCCTTAGTTCTCTGCAGCTTCTGTCGCACTACTCGCTTATTGATGCGAAAGAGGACGCATCAAGCCACTCGATGCACGCTGTACTGCATGAGTGGTGCTGTCATCTGGTAGAAGGCGGGGAAAGAAGCGTTCTTTCTCGGCTCGCAGCAAGCATTGTGGCGCAGGTGGTACCAGGCAAATCCGAGCCTGAGTACTGGAAGCTGCGCAAAAGGCTGTTACCGCATGCCAGCCGAGCGCGACGATGGATGGATGATGAATGCTTTGAGCAGCCGGATGGGGCCATTGGCTGGATCGTGCAATCGTTGATCTACCTTCTCTTGGGTGTTTTGTTCGCTCATCAAGGCAAGCTGGTCGAGGCTGAGAAGCTGTATCTGCAGTCACTGCAAGGATATGAGAAGGCGCTCGGTGCAGAGCATACAATAATACTTCACGTGGTTACCTACTTAGGCGTCCTCTACCAGGAGCAGGGCAAGCTGGTCGAGGCTGAGAAGCTGTACATGCGGGCACTGCAAGGATATGAGAAAGCGCTCGGTGCAGAGCATACATCAACACTTGACGTGGTTAACAACATAGGCAGCCTCTACAGGGATCAGGGTAAGCTGGCCGATGCTGAGGAGATGTACATGTGGGCACTGCCAGGGTATGAGAAGGCGCTCGGTGCAGAGCATACATCAACCCTTGACACGGTTAACAACTTAGGCAATCTCTACAGCGATCAGGGCAAGCTGGTTGATGCTGAGGAGATGTACATGCGGGCATTGCAAGGATATGAGAAGGCGCTCGGCTCAGAGCATACATCAACCCTTGACGCGGTTAACAATTTAGGCATTCTCCACAAGGATCAGGGCAAACTGGTCGATGCTGAGAAGATGTACATGCGGGCATTGCAAGGATATGAGAAAGCGCTCGGTTCAGAGCATACATCAACACTTGACGTGGTTAACAACTTAGGCAGCCTCTACAGGGATCAGGGTAAGTTGGTCGATGCTGAGAAGATGTACATGCGGGCGCTGAAAGGATATGAGAAGGCGCTCGGTGCAGAGCATACATCAACACTTAACGCGGTTAACAACTTAGGCAGTCTCTACAGCGATCAGGGCAAATTAGTCGAGGCCGAGGAGATGTGCATGCGGGCACTGAAAGGATATGAGAAAGCACTCGGTGCAGAGCATACATCAACCCTTGACGCGGTTAACAATTTAGGCATTCTCCACAAGGATCAGGGCAAACTGGTCGAGGCCGAGGAGATGTGCATGCGGGCACTGAAAGGATATGAGAAAGCGCTCGGTTCAGAGCATACATCAACCCTTGACGCGGTTTCCTGCTTAGGCAGTCTCTACCACGATCAGGACAAACTGGTCGAGGCCGAGGAGATGTACATGCGGGCACTGCAAGGATACGAGAATGCATTCGGTGCAGAAAGTGTTGCAACGTATAGACCGGCGCTTAACACGGTCTCTAACTTGGGCTACCTCTACAGGGATCTGGCAAAGTTGGCTGAGGCAGAATTCATGTTCTCACGAGCTTTAATCGGATTCGAAACGACTTTAGGGCCCTCCCACGAGAAGTGCCAGCGCCTTAGCAGTGCCATTACATCTTTAAGCCACTTTCAAGGTATGGGCAATGAGATTGTAGGCTCACACCTTGAGCTTGACATTAAGCTAAACTAGAAATTAGGGACGATTGAAAAGAGTCCTGGCGTTGCGAACGATGTATGACCATGAGCAAGGGTATTCAACAAACTGGGACACGCAAAGATGAGGTTGAGTGCTTCGCGACGGGCTCTGAAGAACGTGGATGTTCTTCAACCATGTCCGCGACTCAGGCACCACTTCAACCCCAAGACACCCCAACTTTACCAGTCGCTGCTCCATCCCAGATATTGCATGCCGCGTCTCGCATGTCGCTCTCTCATCGCCTTGCAGCATCCCGTCTACTAGATCTAGACAGCAGTCCTTCTTCTGATTGGCAGACAGTATTTGGGTTAGGTCAATCCTTTTTGCTTGCTTGCACTTGAGAGCGTAAGTTTAGATGCCTGAAACGCTCTCCGCTGCAGCTAGAGCGGGTTCCTATGAAGGTGTCGGCTGGGTGACTCTACCCTGTTGTGCCGTTTTCGTAGCAGTGGACTTCCCTGGAGCTCTTGCGGCTTGAGCCTAGGGCGTTCGGGCTGCGTCTGGCGGAGGGGTTTTCATTCATATCTGAACGTGGACGGCTCGATGTTGGGTGACGCTCACTAGGGGTCTGCTCTGTACTCCGCGCATGAAGAACAGTGTTTTCCCCGCGGACTATCTCGAACGCCCATTTCGGCCAAAGCCCGCCTGAATTCCTTCCACATCAGCAGAGCCGAAGGATAGAATACGCCTCTCTCAAGACATACAGAGACTGGACGATGAGGAGGAGGAACTCCCCCTCGAGCTCAGCGCGTCTTTGTGGGCTTGGGTCTTTGGCTGGCTTGGTATGGCGTTACATCTCCTGCTCGAAGGGGTGTTGACCAGCTTCAGGGTCATCATAGGCTCCGTCGATCCCCTAGGCAATTGTTTGCACAAAATCCTTTAGGATCTGAGTGTTGTAGGCACTGGTAGCAGAATCTATTCCATAGCTCGTACAGAACCTGGAGCGGCAAGCGTTAATAGATCGGATGGATTTAGTAGAGAGGGTGCTATTCTTCCTACGTTAGAGAACTGGTTTTCTGCGTGTCAGTTAAGATCCTGTGCCGTATTTTTGGTACGATCTACATCTTCCCTATTAATTTGTGAGCATTTCTCTCGGCTTCCATGGAGGGTTATTTCTGTCTCACGCTTAAAGCAGGCTCTTGGAAGGGGTCCGAAACGGGTACCTACCATGAAGCCAGCTAGTTTTGTTCCATGAGTATGACAGATAACGATTCTGCTGAGCCTTCTCCGGCGGGTTCGGCAACCAACAGGGGGAGAGCGCCGTTAGCGATTAGGAGTATTGAGGAGCATCAGGGGGAGCGGCAGCCGAAAAGGACGGTGAGCGGGGGAGCAAAGTGGCGAGCTTAGTGGCCGGTACGTCACTAAAGCCACAAATGCACCCTCGTTTTCCGTCAGAGTGTATGGAGCATCTCGACACATTGAGTTATTTTGGCAACTTGATGTTCCTGGGAGCATGGTAGTGTCATGTACGACAGTACTCGTAAAGTGTTTCCTCAGATACTTTTGATGGCATGGTTCGATACCTCTTAAACATTGGCCGTTCTATGTACTTCGAGATCTGTATCTAGATGTCTAGGTCTTTTGAGTTCTATCCATTCGCCAGTACATTCTCCTTCGCAAAACAATAATGAAGATAGCTTATGCGAGACTGTCAACTCACTCTACATTATCCTCAGTTGCCGTCTCTTCATATTCATTCAGGTCGTCTGCCATCACATCGTCATCCTCAACATCGTCAGAATCACTTTCATCCTCGTTCGGCTCCGGGATCCCCCTCCATTCAAGGTAGTCATCCTCTACCCAATGCCTGCTGACTGGGAGATGGTAGGGGTCATATGGGAAATATCCCTCCATCACTCCATTCTCTCCCAGCCAGCTTAGATCGCGTTCTGGTTGGTTGATGGCAAGATCTGCGATAGCAGTCCGTGACGCCGTCAGGCGAACATGCTTGTTTGCCTCTATTTTCGAGAAGACATACATGAAGCCCAGTTGATGTGCGATCTTGGCGAACTGCTGCACAATGCCTGGAGTACAGACTCGGAGCGGATTGAGCTTGGAATGAATGGCACTGGTTAATGTGTCTCGAATTGGGTCTGAGAAATGGAAGTGTTCTGGTTCGTCTTCATCGCCCGAGTCATCCTCCTCCATATCAGACGAGGCTGATGCCAAGTCACGCCACCGGAAGCAAAAGATGTACATGACGGCTTGCATGGTGGCATAGAACGTACTGTAACGCTTGAGATCTGGACCCACACAGTAGGGCTCCATTTCGATTCGGAGGTCGTTCAGATCGTCGCACAACATCGTAAAGCAATCTTTGACCACTGTAGGTGAAACATGAGCACCTCTGCCGACAAACCCAGCAAGGTAGGCCGCAGATGACTGCCGAAGCACCGGAGGGAGTGTCTTATCGTTTAAGATCTGAATGCATGACGTGACGAATCGATCAACAGTGACTGGTGAAGTTTGTGCGAAGTGGAAGATGAGAAATTGAGAGTGTCGTGAGCGGTAGGTTGGAAGGATAATGTTCTCGAAGTGGGCGATGAGCTGCGCAATAGTGCTCTCGCGGACCTCAAGCGACGAAACCATGAGTTCGTCATAGTATTGGAAAAGTAGATCCATCACAGCATCCACTTGGCAAACGCTGTCTCTGAGCTTCCGTCTCCTTAACACGTCAGGCAGAACATTTTTGTCATCCTCAGGATCCGACTCTTCTGTTGTTGAACCATCATCATCCTCTTCGACTAGCTTTTCGGCTCCCAAAGACAGCTGTGAAGTTTGACCCACCAACGTCTGCGACGATGAAACATCTTCCAGTAGCTCTTCGCCAAGCTCATCGTCTTCATCGTCTAGATCTGCCTGCACAGCCACGTCCAGCTTGACCAGCTCGCTTGTGATCATCGCTAGAACTTCCGACTTCAGTTCTGGTACGAAACCAATCAACAGTATGAAATTCTTGACGTAGGTTATGCGTTCTTCTGGTTTCTCAAAATCAAAGGACAGCTTCCTCTGAATAACCTGCGCTAGAGTACTGCTTGCCACGGGCACCTTTTCAACAATATCTTGTATCGTTCGCATGACACGCTGGTGAATGAGCGGCCGTCTCACGACTCGGCATCCAGGAAGTCGTCGCGATCGCTCCAGTCCAAGCAGCTCAACTAGGGCGAACACAATCCTTCCCAGATATCCACCTTGCGCCGCAGCAAGGAGTGCGACAAATTTGGTATATAGCAAGAAATATGCTTCATCTCTTCCGACCCATTCTCCAAATAGAACAGCGCTCACCAGGTCGTCGCATCTTTTATCAAGGCTGCTGACATTTGCGTAAACAGCTTGAAGGTGTACTCTGACTTTGGCTGTGCTTGGTGCGTTGTCTGCTCGAGGGTCTTTTGAGAAAATTGTCTTGACTCGGTTATAGGCTTCATCTTCACCATTCAAGTGTCGTTTGATAGCTCGCCACACTTCTTCTCGGATCAAGGCTGGGTCAAGATCGTCTTCGTCGTCCGGTGACACGACTTCGACATCGAGGTCGAAAGTGACTCGAGATCGCTTGCTCGGGCTTGATGACAAGTCCATAACAACGGAATCATCTCGGGATCGTTTGAGCGTTGAGCGGCGTTGCAGCGTGGGTGGTTTGGAGGTAGGTTGGTAGGGCAAGGTCGGAGTAGACACTGTGATGGGCTTGGAAGGCCGGATCACCGGCGCCGCCAGAGCTGTCATCGAGATGGAGAGCTGGTAGGGCGATACGCTGAAATGTTGGCTGAAATCATACAGAAACGAAACGCTTAAATGCAGAATGAAGGAAAGAAAGACACCCACAAATCAATACGCTGGCGGTGAACACAGGATAGAAAAAATGACCGATGTGCGCAGGAAAAAGTTCGCGCTAAGCTGCAAAAGGCAACCTGTCTTTGGCACTGGCCATGCAGTCTGTATGGCTTAGCTACATTAGCAATGCCCGTAAGCGGTCACAGGCGTTACTTTGAACCGTGACCCGCTCGTTGTTGCACCCATCATTCACCTGGCCGTTATAATTCGTCACAGTAAATTGGGGTGGTTAGAAGACTTGCTCAACTTTCACTATAGATACCGAGCGGCACTGGAATTGAAAATGGCAAATTGTAATCATCATTCGTTATGTTGCTATGGCAGAGTATTTTGCCTTGCTCAGAACATTTGCTTGTGTACCTGTCTCTCGTGCGAGATGTCCACCTCTAATTTAGAAGCTGAAACAAATGGGAATGGCTGTGGGTAAAGCTCATATCAGACGATCGCAAAAAAATTGAATGAATACCAGTAGGCCGAACCTCCTTTACTGTGAAGTGTCGAGTGCGATATCTTCTGGGTCACAGTGAGTCGATCTGACTTCCAAGCCTCAAGATATTCCTTCAAAGCCATGGATTAGCCATGGGACCAAGTTTACCTTCGAAAACACCCCCGTAAAGTCCTTGAATTTCCTCAAGATAGTCCTCCACTCGAAACTTCCTCAACCCCCTGCGGAGGAGATCTTGTTCTTCTTTGGCGAAACTGGTTGAAACTAGTCCAAACTCCTCAGCAACCTCATTAACTTGTGCAAGTTCTTTGCTAAACGGGTGACCAGGATCAGCAGTGCTGAACATGTCAGCGCTGCTGCGGATAACCGTCGGACCAGCAAGTGATGATGGCGGAGGAGACATGCGTGAGGCCGACCGCTTATGTGCAAGTTTTTCATGGGCTTTCTTCGAGTGTGACAAAGCACGTTTTGGAATAGGTGGAACGTCCATGCTGGAGTTGCTGCTCGATGGTCGAATACCTGCACTGGTTTTTGCGCGATGAGGTGTGTCGAAGAAGCTGAGGGTGTGGGTTAGTTCTGAGATCGGTGATGCCTCGACCGATGACGTCTCTGGTGTTGTGGCGGGGGAGTTGATGAAATTTCGCGAGATGGTTGTGAAGTCAGAATCGTTGCTTGAGTTGATGGAGGAGTTGGAGGAAGAGACTGAGTTGAGTGTGCTGATGTCTGGATAGTTCAGTGCATTAACGTTGGTGGTTGAGATCAGCTCTGTTGGAAGCGAGATAAGGTCTCTATTGACTGTGCCGGCAGGATATCTGACGCTGCCTTCACGGCTAGGTTGGTGTGCCGCGGTATGGCTTAGGCTGCGCTTGGTGCGCTTTGTGAAAGCTCGAGCAAGAGCCATAGTGGAGGACGCCATGATAGAACGTGCGAATCAAAGTTGGAGAAAATGTGGAAGTGTAGGCTTCCAAGGATGGTCCCTGCGAGCCTGCGATCCTGCGATCCTCCGCTCACCCGGCTTCGCCCGTGGGTAGTCACTTGGGTTGCAATTTAGGGTAACAAGGGCTGCTCTGATGACTTTCAGCCAGTGTTCGTGATCGAAGTGAAGTGTTGAAATGAATGCGCGTTGGGCAGACTCAGTCTGCCGGTAGAAGTTCTGGTGTTTTTGTCCGTGTAGAAAGAATGAATCGAGATGCCGCAAAGGAATGGACGGCAAGCACGCGTACTTAGAGAGTTGCGATTAGCATAAACCGTGGATCAACCGCCGGTGAAGGGAATGTGGTGTGAAGCTGGTGTTTGAAAGAACGGAAGAAGAAACGATGGTGACAGCGAGTGTGGATGATATGGGGTCCAACTGGCGCTGTTGGGACGCAGCTTAGTGCGGGAAAAAGTCTGCTCCTTTGTGGATCGGTGACGCGGGTCGAGTTCCCGTGGTTGAAAAGAATCGCCCACTTGGATCAGGGGGCAAAAGACGGCCGCCCACTCGTGCCTGGCACTACTGCTCAATCAGGTCTAATCCTCGGGAAATTACTGCGCCCATTTTCTCAATTGGCACGCTTAACGCACAGGGGAAAACAAACTAAGGTGGCCTAGTTCTGTTTCAACTTCTTGCCAATCAATCCGGACAGAACTCGGACGTTCTGGTTTCTGGCGGCAGGGCGTGATCTAGCTTGAAACGTGACGGCCGTGCAGGAGACATGCCCGTGAGCTGTTTCAGCTCGACAAGTCACAATTGTTACCATCATACATGTTGACTACAGTCTGCGCGTCTAGGTATCTACCATAAGACGAGAGCAGCAGGCATTGCTCAATGATCCCAAGCGCTCGACTGAATTCTCGTCAAGGTTCGACCTCGAATGAATTTATACCAACGTCCTCAAAGGCAAGCCCGTGTCTTTGCCCAGAAACGAGACATGGAGCTTCCCGAGACGCTGAGGCCCATGCCGGTGAATATGCCGTATTTGGAGGCCTATTTTAGTGATGGCAAGCTCCCGCTCACGTAGATTTGACAACGACGCTGGATGAGGGGCGCGGGGCGCATGATCGTCACTTTTCCCTAATTGCTCTTCGCAATTCTCTCCCATCTGTTTGGAGAGTCGTTTGCCAGTCCTTCAAAGCAGAGTACATCTTTCCTCGAGAACATTCGAACGTTGGTGGTTGGTTCACACGTTTTGGAATTGCTTGTTGCTTTTTCTCGCATTCCTTAATCCTCGTCCATTTCGACCCCACCATCTTCTTCGTCGTCGTCGTCTTCTTCATCGCTAGCGTCATTATTAACTCGCACCATCCTCTCCTTAACTTCGCCTTCTGGCATCTTGACTTTCGCAGAAAATGCCCTTCTTACGGCAGCGTTTGTCGATGTATCCCATACCTGGAGTGCACCATTGCTTCCTGCCACTGAAAGTCTGAATGCGACCTCCGCGTCTGGCGCGAATTGTGCTGAGAAGACTCTACCCACATCTAGATTCCTTGAGACCACCATGTTGGGTCTATTGTCACTAACATTCCATAGCTTCACCTGCTTGTCGTCCGAGCCTGTCGCTAAGAAATCCGGAACGGTTGGATTGATGTCGAAAGCTGATGCTGCCCCATCATGTGCTTGCAAGGTCCAGATCGATTTCGAAAAGCCTTCTTCGCTTGGGAAAATTCGGGCGTCATGGTAATGCACGGCACCGGACTCTGTAGTGACGTAGAAGAAGTTGGGATCATGAGGATTCCATCTCACCCTTTCTACATCTGACTCGACTGTCCATCTCGGAGCCTTCGCGTCGGGTGCTCTCATATCGGTCGCAACAACGGTCCGGTCATAACTTCCACTGAGGAGTATAGTCGCCTCTTTTGGATGCCAGTCTAGAGCACACACTTTGCCCTTGTGCATTGAGTAGGATTTGGCACATTTCGCAGTGTTAAGGTCCCACAGCTTCACCGTTTTATCGGCTGATGCTGATGCTAGCAGGTTCCGATGTTGTCTGTTCGCAGCCAGCGCTAACACAGCGTCTACGTGGTAGTAGTCATTGGCTTTTGGCTTGCTTTTTCCTTTCTTCTTCTTTTTCTTCTTCTTGCTATCCGGTGTGCCGTTTACTTCCGCCGACTCTTCCGGCTCTTGGCCAAGAATCGCATTTGGGTACATGTTGTCCACCACGTCAAGGTCCCAGATCTCAATCTCTGGACTCATCGTTCCAACAGCCGCAAAGTTGCCGTTTGTTCGAGACTCTGCACCCTTCCCTACCGGGATGTCGATCCACTCGACACAAAGCGGTATTGCTGGAAGCATAATGTCATGATGTACGTAGAGATTGTCCGCCTCGTCCTCGTAGACATAGACTTCCAGATGCGCTACCTCATCTTCAACCTTTGCAGCCAGCAGCAGATTGTCTTCAGGGAGGATCTGTAGTTCCTCCCTTTCTTCCTCGTCTTCATCTTCGCCTTCGGGCAACACGAGATATGGATCTTTCTCGTTTGGCGCATGATAGGCAAGTGAGTTGGCATTTCCAAACATGGCGAACCTTTCGCCCTGTTCATCTGTGGGCTCATCGTCGTAGTCGTCTAGATTGTACTCTGCGAGTTCGTCCTCGTCACGAGATGAAGGGGCTGCGGTTCCATTTGTGGTCTTCTCCACGTTTGGTGCGTCTTCGGAATCAGAAGCGGCGTCTACTGTACCTCGTGCGTCGTCGAGATCGTCCTGCGCATCTTCGAGCTGGAGTCTTGCGAGTTTCGAAATGCGGCCAAGTTCTGCTTCGTCAATCTCATATTTGGTGGGAAATTGCGCTGCAACACCTCTCCTCACCCATGTTGTCGCGAGTACCATAGACATACTTAGCAACAGTGTCGGGATTGAGTGAGGGACGCCAGCGCAATAATGCTTCTTCGGTGCTACCAAAAAAGTCGGGAAAGGATTGTAGAGTGGGGCGGCAGAATTCGCGAACTTTTTGGCGGTCACAGTAGCGTCGATCTGCCCTGCAGATAGTTTCGCGGCTTGAAAGGTTTCATCGCCGACAAGTCGAGAGTACTTGATGTGGCAGTGGTTGGAGCCTCACGATCTTTACTGGAGACGAGTGTCTTCCAAGATGCATTCTCATTTGCACACAAAAGACAACCAGGGTGAGTTGTTTCGTTCCTTCGAGCGGTGTCGTTCATCGTTCCCCATTGCCTTCCGCGATGCGCTCTCTCTTCGCCGTCGGAGTGCAAGGACCCCTGCGGCGTAATTCATTTTGTATTCTACACAGCTCGAAGATCTGGTCAGAAATTACAGTACCCAATGTACTAACACTTACTCCATCCTGCAGGCTGCGAAGAAATCATGAACGCCCTCGAAGAATGCCATGCTCGCGGTTTCCTCTACAAAGTCTTCGGAGGCTGCAACGACATAAAACGGGAGGTCAACAAATGCTTATCGAGCGAGCGGGGGAAGAAAAGTAGGAAGAACCGAGAAACTGGTCTGGAACGAAGAGCTCGAATAGAAGCCGTCTGGAAGAAGATGGACGAGGGCGACTTCTCAGCATTGGAGGAGTTCACGAACAAAGGGAAATGATCGGGAGACACAATGGTTAGAGTTTGCACGTCTTTCCACAATGTTAGATTGGAGAGAGACGTTTGTGACGGGCTTTTGAAGGCGCCTTTCGAGCATCCGAAGATTTGTTCGGTCGTTTGGCTGTTGAGTGACACTTCTTAGCACAGGCCGCAGAGCGGTGCTGAGCTTGCAGTTCTCTGCAGCTCCTGGATCTTGTAAAATATGTGACTGTACATACCCCCATCATCGCTATGACCACTGGCCAGCGGGTTTTGCTCGCTAATTGTGGTTTAACGTGATTCATTGCGAACCAATTACATGTCATCTAAGTTCTGCCTGCCGATTTGTTCCCAGAATTGGCATCGACGCTTTCGGCCATTGAGCTTCGTCCCCGTCAGCAGGACTCCTTCCTAGACACTCCTGCGCTATCTGTCCTGCTCTTGCAATTTCGGAGCCCTCTTGCGACCGGTACACGTACAACACCACATGACGTGTCATTGACACAGCGGTGGCATGCCATCGTCCAACAATAGCGTCCTGCATCATGAGCGGAGAAGACGAAGTACCCGAACCAAAGGATCCCCCATCCTCCTCCGCCAACTGTGAATACCGAACCGCCAAACTCAAGGATAATGCTGCGGAGGTGGAGACGGACGATTTTGGATTGCCTAGGAAGTCATTTGGAGCTGCACGAGCCCAAACACCGGATGTCAATAGCGACGAGGAAGATGGAGATACATTCCACGATGCGCAGGACGATAGCCACGCATCACCAGATGGCAATGCGTCTGAGAAGGAAAAGGAGTCAGAAGCCCAGGCTGGGCCGGAGAGGGTGTCTGGAGAGTCTCCAAACATGGTTGCTCCGGTGAACGGGGACTCACAAAGCATGCCCAGTTTTACTCCTTCACAAAAGAATGGCGAAGGGCCGACTGCCAGGGTTATGGACAATGGCGACAGTACGACTGCAGTCCATGTCACAGAAGAGGCTCAGGCGTCCACAGAACCCGTCAAGATATCGACGACCTCGAATCCGGAGCCACCGTCGACAACGAATGACCCACAGTCACCTGTATCACCTCTTGCGAATGAGAAACATTCAGTATCTCCGAAGATTAGGCGTGAGCGTTCAGCAGCTGGCCCTACTGTTTCTGAGTGGTCTCATCAAAGGCTCGCTCCCCAGGCAGAGGCAGAACAAGAGTCTGAAGAGGAAGAGGAGTGGAAAGCCATGCCTGCGTTGGGTGAATATGACATCTATGATGATGAGAACAGGCTAGTTGCTCGTGCAGCTCCTGTGGAGACTGAAGAAACAGCGGCGTACCAAGGACTAGGCGGTGCTGCTAAAGGCTACACCCGAATTCAACTGGACGAGGACGCGCAATCTGCTACTAGTATGGATGAAGATACAGGTTATCTCTTCAAGGAAGGTCAAAAGAATGCCGTTGTGGACGATGACGAGCAAAGAGACGCCATGTCACAACTCCAGGCTACGAAAGACCTCCTGACGGAAGGTCAGAGAATAGCGTACGTTGGGGTTGCAAGGTTGACAATATACAACATGGCCAGGGAACTTGAGGGCGTAGACGCGTCAAAGATAACCAAAAAGTTGTTCGGAAAGGCACTCGAGAGCATGGAGAAATGGGGCCAGCAAATAATGGTTCGGCTATATGGGCATATGGAAATCGATTCAGCAGAGCAGCTTATGATAGAGCAGCTCGCAGCTCATGATTTGCAGCCGGCAGATTTGGTCCCACAACTGATGCAGAATGCACGAGTCAAGAATCCCATGGCTGATGAAACCTTGACATCCCAGTCTACGTCTGCATCTCCAGAAGACAGCTCCCAAAGTATAAAAAAAGATGGTGTTGCCGTTGAGGCCACTTCGACGCCCGAAGCGAGTCCTCATCCTCCTCCGTACAAGTCGCCAGAAGGAGAGCCGGGTCCCGAGGTCGCACCTAGCAAAGTCGTTGAGGATTTGAAAACAACCGAAGCGTCGGAAGCCCCTCCTGCGTACGATCTCAATGACAAAGAGCATGTTCCGGACATCCAGTCCCCGCTAGATGTCCCACACACGGCGAAAATAGACATTGATCTCCGCTGGACTGTCCTTTGTGATCTGTTTTTGATGCTCATCTCCGATAGTAGCTATGATGCTCGCTCAAGGCTGTTACTCGAACGAGTCGCATCCGCCATGCAAATAAGTTGGGTCCAGGTCTGTCGATTTGAGAAGCGTGTTACAGATGCCTTGGAAATGCAGGAAGAAGCTGACAAAGAGACCTGGAACGAAGCCGATCACATGGAGAAAAGGCGCAAAATGGGTCTCAGGCGCAAATACATGTTCATGGGCCTGGCCACTGTGGGTGGTGGGCTCGTCATTGGTCTTTCAGCAGGTCTACTGGCTCCAGTCATCGGGGCCGGCCTCGCAGCCGGCTTCACTACAATCGGTGTTACCGGTACCGCTGGCTTTTTGGGTGGTGTGGGTGGAGCGGCTCTTATCACATCGGCAGCTGCCACCACAGGAGGAGTTGTTGCGGTACGAGCGTCACACAGACGTACAGGAGCTGTCACAACCTTCGAATACCGGCCTCTGCATAACAACAAGCGTGTGAATCTCATTCTGACGGTTTCTGGCTGGATGAACGGCAAGGTCGATGATGTTCGTCTTCCCTATAGCACTGTTGACCCTATCATGGGCGATATATATTCCTTGCTATGGGAACCAGAGATGCTACAGTCCATGGGCGAAACGATTAACATCCTTGCTACAGAAGCTCTCACTCAAACGGTACAACAAGTTCTCGGAAGCACGATTCTGACCGCTTTAATGGCTTCTATACAGCTGCCCATCGTGCTAACGAAGCTTTCATACCTAATTGACAACCCTTGGAGTGTCTCGCTTGATCGCGCCACCTCTGCTGGTCAGATCCTTGCTGACTCTCTGATTGACCGGCATCTTGGACAGCGCCCTATCACCCTCCTCGGTTTCTCTCTTGGTTCTCGCGTCATCTTCTCTTGCCTGAGAGAACTCGCAGCCCGCTGCGCGCACGGCTTGGTACAGAATGTCTATCTCTTCGGCTCTCCTATTGTCGCGAAGAGAGAGGAGTACCTCCGTGCGCGTTCCGTCATATCTGGCCGTTTCGTGAACGGATATGCATCCAATGACTGGATTCTGGGATATCTATTCCGAGCCACATCCGGCGGAATCATGCGAGTAGCAGGCCTAGCCCCTGTGGAAGACATACCGGGGCTCGAAAACATTGATGTCACAGCGCTGGTGAAAGGTCACATGGCGTACCGAGCAGCAATGCCGAAACTGCTCCGTGAAGTCGGATGGGAAGTCGAAAGCGACGAATTCACTGAGATCGAAGATCCAGATCCAGACAATCACGATAAGAGGCAGCGTGAACTTATCAGGGAGATTGATGAGGCAAGAAAGGAAGCTGAGACCAAGCCGGAAAAGAGGAGGTTCGGGTTCTTCAAGCGTGGCAAGCTGGCTGAAAAGAAGGGTTGGGAGACATATGACCCATCTTCTATGAAACCTGGCCATACGAGAGGAGATAGCGAAAGTTCGCTTGGAGGGGGCGGGATCCTATTTGATATTGATGCAATCAGAAGGGAGTTGGAAAGCGAGATGATCGAGGTTCGGGAGTTGGACAGCACATTGCCGCCGATGCAGATTAGCACGAAGCCTAATGGAGGTCCAGTTAGCAGTGGTAGGCCCTCCATCGAAGCTGTCCTGGCTCATCAAGGTCTTGATGCGGAGGAGATTGCGAAAATCAAGCTGCCGCCACGGCCAGACGAGATCGATGATCATCATCGTTCAAGCACGAACGGGAAGAAAGTGGAAGAGCCGAAAATGTCTTTGGATGCCGACTTCGACTTTCCCGCGCCCAAGGAACTCAAAAGCACTCTTCCGCCGCTGAAGCTCAGCCCGTCTCTTCCACAGAACTTTGGCAATACGACGCCTTCCCTTGCGCCACCTTTTAGGCCGGAGTTGAAGACTCATTCAACGACGCCGAACTTGTCGTCCACAACTACTGGTGAACGTGTGGCTGTACTGCAGCCATCGTTTACAGCGCTCAATCTGGAGCATAATGCATGGGCGGATGAGGATGAGGACTTCGGGAATGAGAAGGAGATCAGGATGTCCTTCGAATGAATCTGCCACTTTGTTTTCTAGTATCCGGCATAGCGTGGCGTTGGCTGGCCGTTCTCTTCGTGGAGATTGTTGAGACATTCTCGAACATATCATGAAGGCATATAATTAACGAGGTCTTGGCGAGATCCGGTGGCTATCTACTGAGAGCGAATTGGTTGCTACTCCTTGTATACAGATTGGGTCAACACGGCCGAGAGAGACGTCTTTACAAACAGTCGCGAAGATTTGGGAAGTAGGTAATCTTATTGTTTGAACCTTCAACGAGAGTCGAAGAAGTGAGAGCTCACTGACTCACTGCTTTTGTGCCATTTTTGTCGGGAGAGAGGCCCGAGAAACACAAATAGGTTGTCATTCAAGCGACATGGCAATGAAGCCTTGCAAGGCTATTGCTCCAGTTATAGCTGCGTTTAACAGCCTCATGACTGCTGGCGAGCCCTATGAAGGCGTCAGTGTTGACATCGATAAATTCTGCAGCGTGGAGAATTTGCGATTTGGGCCATATAGCATGTCTACACGAGCTTCGTGAGATCCGTGATGGGCGTCTCGTAAACGGGTCCCTCGGGGAACAAAATGGTAGTGATTCGAATGCTCATTTAGCCACCTGAGTAGCTGTTGAGGGGGTCGAGAGTGGGAGCCAAGGTGCGGCGGTCGCGGTTGTTCTTGACATATGATCTGATATCTGGGACTCGGTCAGCCTGCTTGTCAGCTCTTGGAAATAATACGACGAGCTCAGTTCAGCGTATGATGTTGATTTGGTGAGTACGATACAGGTTGACGACCTTCACGAGGGGTGATGCGGCGTATCTTCGTTGTGGGTTGCTGTTGAATCAGACTTGGACGTGTTTACCAAAATGAAACAGGCGCCTTTCAGCCAGTGACTATGCCTTTTTTCAAGCGAGGTCACATCCGTTGCGGCCATATGCTTGCCATGCCCAGGCCGGAACAGCAGCAGAAGAAGAAGCAACAAATCGATCATCTTACCTCGCGGCTAAAATAGGAAGCGGGAGGAAAGGAGCTGGACAACAACCTTCGCCTTTCAGTCCCTGTTTGAGGACTTTTGGAAAATGCTCGGTATTATTCAAGTTCAGAACGAGAGAACGTCGTTCTCATTAATTTGATATCCTACAAGTTGTATTATTACCGGGCTGTGATGGCCGACATCCATTTCTGCTCGTCCTTCCTGAAAGTATAATTAGCCTCAATCTGTCCATCACTAAAATGACAGGAGCACTTACTTATCAAAATGTAGCAGCATTCCCAAGACCGGTATCAGCTGCTTTTGGTGAGTCTTATCCTTCTGCTCCAAGAACTGCAAAAGCACATTCTTCAAATACACGTAATCAATACCTGGGGCGTTCGGTCCCGTAGGAGTCTCGCTCTTATTGTTGGGCATCTTGTCTCTTATGTTGGGCGCCGGAGACCCAACCGTACTATTCGTTCGATTTGGTCCGGGCGAATCGATGGAAGACCTCGAAGACTGTACTCCTGAGTCCAAACCGCCGGGGGGCCTGATACTAGCCTTCCTCGGGCCCTGCTGCAATGCCTTCAATTCATCAGTCAGCGACTTATTTGCTTTCGTTAACCTCTCCAGCCTCTGCTGCGCCTCTTCACCATTTCGCCTCAGATCTGCTTTCTGACGCTCAAGATCTTGTGCCTGTCTCTCGCTCTCATCAAGCGCGTCTCGTAGCTGCGCCATTGCCGTCTTAACTTCTCCAACCTCAAGTACGGACTTCTCATTTGCAGCCTCCAGCTCCTCACGCCGTCTCTTCCAGTCCCGCTGAGCATGCTCAAACTCTTCTTTCTCCTCCTCAACGGTCCTCAGCGCTCGAGCCGCATCCCTCGCTTTCGTCTTCAGATCCTCCATTTCCCTTGCCAGTCGGCGCGCATTCGTACTAGCCTCTTCCTCCGCCCGATCACGTTCCTCGACCGCGGTCTCCAGCCTCTCTTTCATCTCCCGCAACCTAGACTCTGTCTTGTTCTCTGCCTCACTGAGAAGTCGACGCATCGTCTCACCTTCTCGAGTACGCTCAGAGAGCATGCGTTGTGCGTCAGCCAGTTCTTCGTCCAAGCTATCCGCTCTGGCGGTAGCTTCACGTGCTTGTATGGAAAGCTCGTGTGTTTGATCACGAAGGCTCTGGAGTAGTGTTTGCGATGAGGTATGAAGCGACGTCTTGAGTGAAATTTCTTCTCGTAGATTGGTGACTTCTTTCGTGTGGTTTGAAATTTGGTCTTCGAGGGTACTTAGGCGCAACCTCATAGCAGCTGCATCTTCTCTCGCCTTTGCTAGATCTGTTGAGGTCTGGTTCGAAGTTTCAATGGCTTGCTGTCGGCTTTCTTCTGAGAACCGCAGGTCAGATTTTGCAAGCCGAAGATCTTCCTCTACCTTCGACCGGTTTGAACTCTCCTGTTCAACTTTCTGCTGCAGTTCTTTGATCTCAGAGTCTTTGTCGCCAAGTCTCTTCCCAAGACCTTTCAATTCCGACTTGAGGTCTTCATGGCGCATTTCGAGACGTCGCAATTCTCCAGTTTGATTCTTGAGATCCTCTTTCGTAGATTTTAGTTCTTGTACTTCACCACGGAGACTACGAAGCTCAGGTTGAGCTTTTGACAGCTTCTCTTTAAGATCAGTAATTTCCTTGAACCTATCAGCGGCGAGCTGCCCTGCAGCTGCCAGATCAGTCTGTAAGCTGGCTGACTTGGCCTTAAGTTCTTCAAAGCTCGCCAGGAGGTCTTTGTGCGCTCCTTCTGAGCCAGCAGCTTGGACTAGCTTCTTTTGAGCTTCCTCGAGCTCCTTTTCGAGCTTTTCGATATTGGCTTGAAGGGTAGTCTTTTCGGCTTGTGCAACCTTCAAAGCATCTCGGGCTTCCACGTGCTCTTCACCTTGGTGTAGGAGATCATCCCGGAGTGTCTCGATCTCCTCTTTAAGCGACTCTTGTTCCTTGATTTGAGATATCAGCCGGTCAACTGCTGAGTTCTTCTCCTCAAGTAGAGCTTGCAAATACGTGATTTGCTTCTCAAGGTGATCTTGGCTTGCAGTATGAGCTTTGCTGCTCTTTGGGAGCTCTTCATCAGCACCAGCGAGGTCCTCCGTAACTTTTACTGGCGCGTCATGGACAGCACTCTGTTCGGGAGCTGCTGAGCCTTGCTTTGCCTTTTTCTTCTTTTTGTTCTTCTTCTTTGCTGATTTCTTAACGGAGCCGGCTTGCGCAGTGGCTGCCTCAAAATCCTCTGTCCGATTGGAGCTTTCTTCATGCTGCTTGTCCAGGACAGAGGCCAGGTAGTTGAACGCATCATCTTTGCTCCCTAGATTGTCTATCTCAGGGTCGTTCTCCAGATCTAGGAATCCTGACAGCTTTGTAGATCGCCGCCTCTCGAATGATTCCTGCTGGCTGTGCAACTCATGTCTCAATTCCGAAACGGTAGTCTCAGCACTTTGCAGCTGCGATCGAAGCGAGTCCATGATCTTACGCATCGTTTCGATTCTCTTTTCAGCAGAGACATCCGAATCACGAATTTTGGCTTCTTGGCGCTCTGCAGATTTGTACATTGCCAGCGAATCCTCCAAGTCTTTCACCGTGGCATCTTTCTGGGCGAGCCTCTCACGTAGACCTTCTGCTGTCTTCTCAGCTTGAGCTATTTGCTGTTGGTAATTCCCATTGCCCTCTCTGACTTCCAAAAGAAGGTCGTTCACATTTTCGAGTGCCTTGCTCTTCTGGTCAAGCTCTCTCTGTAGATCATCGATCCTCTTCTGTAGAGTAGCGCTTTGAGCTTCTTCTTTTCCAACCTTTGCCTCAAGTTCAGTGATGGTTTGCTGCAGACCAGTTTGCGTGGATTCAAACTTGTCTTTCGCGTCGCGCAAGCTGTGGAGTTCGCGGGTAGCTGCTTCAAGGGTCTGCACCATGCTTTCTGTAGACTCCCTTGCGACGGACAAATCACCTTTCAAACTTTCAACTTGATTTGTGAGACGTTCGACCTCGCTCTGCCGTTCAGAAAGCTCAGACTCGAGACGAGGCAGCTCTGTGTCGTAAGAGAAGAACTCTTCTGACGTCTCCTCGGCTGGTGGGGATTTTGCTTTGGGCTTTGCCGAAAACAAGGAAAAGCTAGGAACTCGTGACGATGTGGATGGAGTGGGAGACTTCACAGTCTGCCGACTTTCCGGCGCATCATCTGTTGCTGCGACGCCAGTTCCGATCTCAAGTGAAGGCCTCGGAGTTCGATCTGCTCCGCCTCCATTAGTAGTCACTACCTCCTGTTGGCTTTTCAGTCTCTCCAATTCATTCCTGAGCTCTGAGTTGACCTGTTCTGACTGCTCAAATTTCTTCTTAAAGTCATCGCGCTCGGATGTAACGCGCTTGAGCTCATCCAACACCATGTCTCCCTTCAAATTGATCTGGTTGAGGTATTCGACCAATGCTTTGGGATCTTGGATTGATGTCAGAGGAGTGTTTTCCCGCAGCGAAGCCTCAAAAGGCTCAATCAGCGACACCTTTGCATGCGCTATGCGGTACGCCTTGAGTAGGTCCTGATATCTGCCCTCCAGTCGATCCAATTTCCGTAGCCTGACCCGGACTTCAGTCGGGAGCTCTTCTGGGCGCTGGACCGCAGTTGAGGCATCGCTGAGCACGGATGCAGCATCATCAGCGCCGGGCTGTTTCTCAGCCTCTCCTGCAGCTTCTTTTCCCTCCACGCGCTTTTCGGCTGTCTCCAATCGCGGTGTCGCCGAGCGACTAGGGACTGCACTTTCGTCATCTCCAATGACGAAGTCGGCGTCGAACTCGGACGGGTCTGGGCCCTTCTCGTTTGAGATGTCATTTCGTTCCCGTTGTCTTGATGACTGCCGTGCTGGCGAGCCTATCGGTGGGGCATTGCGTCGGATGGAACCGGAATTGGAACGCGACGGTGTTCCAGCGAGAGCTGCAGCACGTTGACGGGCCTGCTCCTCTGCGATGCGACTGTCTATTGCGCCTTTCAGGCGCTGTGAGCAAGTCAGTGGATATAAACGGATACCAGTCTCTTGGGGCATTTACTTACCTGAAACATATCCACGCTTGCAAGCCCGGATTCTTGGGCAATTTAAGGGATGTGTGCAGCATTCGTAGAACGTAGAGAATGGACCATAATAGCTGATAATTTGTTCTTTAGGTTTGGCCGCATCTCGAATGCTAAAGATGCGCCGGCTAACTTAATTTCGAAAACCAACCCATCGACCGAAACAGTGGCTTGTTATTCCTCTACCCAGTCATGCAAAAACACTTCATATCTTTCATAGAACTTGCCTGGAATGCTCGCTACGAAAACTCAACACTCGAATGGGAATTGGATCTGATAGATCCTCTCGGCGTTGCATGCTACTCTTCATTGAGAGAACTTCTGCGGACCGGCTGTCTCACTAATTCTCCACAGCACGCATTAAACATCTGTGTCTGTCTACTCGTCACTGACATCGAAGTATGTAGCATGTTTCTGTTTCTATGGTTCTGGTCCCCCAAAGCTTCCAGAGAGGCTTGTGTATTGATCTCCCATTGACAGTATACCGCTGTGGCCACAACTCTCTAGGAGCTGTAACTGATTCATCCGTCCTCATGACGTGTCGGTATTGCGCCATTTTCAGCGAAGAGCAAGACTGCGTTTAGGTCACGATTAAGCCGGAGCATCTTCTTGAAGCCTTGATCGAGAGGTCTTGGCTGGGTGGAATATGCTTGACTTTGTTGACCTTACAGTGCTCTGTATTGATCAGGCCCACATCTTCGCGGTCTTCCAAGGAGATAGTGACCTCAATCGTGCTCGACACAAAAGCCGGCTTACTCAGCTCTGCTTCTTCGCTCAAATACATGATGGGCCCTCATCTCGTATTTGGCATTAGGAATCTTATCCTGTCACCCCTTCACTTCAGCACAACGTGAGCCCCCCTGGCAGCCAAATAGTTGTACGGCACTCCTTGTGGCAATGTCCTGACTACAGCAAAAATTTCCTTGTCATGATATCTGAGACCGGTTTTTGGATCTGTATATTTCGATGGCAGTCCCGTGATATCACAGTAATGCTTTTGATGGGCTGGGTGTAGTGATGGCGCGCTCTCGATATTTGTGTATGTGACTGCAGGACCATGCGGAGCCAAGGCTCGCTGCAAATTCTTCTCCAGTACTAACGTGGACAGGCTTTGAGCTGCTTGTGCAATGTTCGCCGGACGAGACGTGGCACTTGAGAAGGCAGGTGTCATGGCGCCGTCCGTATTGGCGTCTGTGTGAGGAAAGGGGGTTGTTGCACCGGAGTTGTTCTGGGTCGCGAGGACAGAGGCTTCCTTGCGCTGCGTCTCGGAGATGATCTGCTTGATGTTCTTGTTTCGGCGCTGCGACGGCTTCCAGTTCGGATTGCGGAAGGGCTTAGGGAGGTGTGTGATGTCTATCTGATCGAGTAACTGCTGATGCGAGTCGTCGGCGGGCTGAGGAGTAGAAGGTGCCATTTTGCTGGTTACCGACTAATGTCGTCGACTAAGTATGATCAATCTCTGTATCATTCAACTCAAACTAGGAAGCTTCAGCAGATACAAGTCAGCATTTCAGATTCAGCTCGAGGAACATAGTTTATGAGGATGGTTCTCGGGCGCATATCTAGTTGATCGAAATGCGTTGAAATGGGATATACCGTTGCTTTGGGTGCAAACTAATAGCAAAGGATGGTAAGGAATTCTTAGGAATTCTCAGGAATTCTTAGGAATTGTGAGGAATTGTGAGGAATGGTGAGGAATGGTGAGGAATGGTAAGGGATGGTAAAGGCGCGCTAGTGGATGGCTGCCTATTGCATTGCGGGGGCCAGTCCCCTCAGAGGTGGAAAATCCAATTTTGGGGGGGCTGTCCTGCAAGATGTTACCGTCGTCGAAGTACGAAAACTTTTTGGAGACCTGGCGTAGCTGCCCCGCTTGCGAAGACCGTCGTTTTGTTACTTGTACGATAAAGCAGTACTGGGAACCTTGAAAACTTGGGAAGCTCTTTGTCAGGCGTCAAGGTGGAGGGACTTTGCGTAGGAAAGTTTCTTCAAATGGCCTCTGAAGCATGGATACGCCACCAAGCTAGAGCGTAGTTATGGTGGTTACCGTGCCCGCCAGCCGCGGATGGGATATCAAGTGAATATTTTTCAGCATACAAACGGCCAGTAAACTGGTTGTCGGCGCGCAGACTCCTTGGGATCCGACATACCAGGTTGGGCTTCGCTCTCCTCAGTATGCAATTGAAACCCCTTCAACGCCAGCTATAATGGACTTCATGCATCCGTCTGACGACTTTGCATATCCAATCATCCATGTCCCCTATCTAGGAATGCCCTATGGGGGAGCTTCTTTCGATGATTTCCCAGAGTTACGTGGCTTCAATAGGCTAGTTGTCCTCAACGGCTATTTCAAAGATGTACAGCCATCTAAAATCAGCGCCTTTATTCAAGCATGGCTCTATCTAGGGCTGTTGATTGAGGTGCTTAACGAGGGTTTAGGGTTACATGATCAAGACGAAGGCGCCCAGCTCAAGACCGAAGACTTCATTTGCACCCGAGACGGCGAGGAGGTGCTAGACACCACTGGGTTATCATCTTATCTCCCATCTTGGTACGAACGAGCCAAGAGCCTCAGCTCGGACGAAGCTGGTCTTTCCAGAGACAGAATTGCGCATTTCATACGCACGGCACAGGCTTTTGCCTCTAAGGCTCTAACTTTTGAGGCTTGCCAAGCGGAGGACTTTCCACTTCAGCCCGAGATCCAGTCGTCGATCGTTGTGCTAGGCAGTCTTCTCGGTGAGAATGCATCCATGATATATGAGACTAGGACAGGGAACTGGCCGCAGAGTCTAGTGTCACTCCGGCGACTGGCGGGAAGCTGTCCAAATGATTTAGCCTGGCTCACATCCCAGTTTAGCTCCGAAGTCATCTATTTCAGATCTGCTTTATCGTGGCCAAAGGACGAGAGAGACCATTCCAGTTGCGACCGAGATGTTTGTGTTGCCGACCAGATCGATCCCAGCAAATATTCCACCCTTCACATCACCGATGAGTGCGATTGTGTCTGGGTGACTATCGACGAAGTTGAGCTGCTTGCCGTCCTTGAAAGCGGCGGGCTGCCATTACTCGCACCAGTGTTGCTGAATGGAGGCGTCCTTGAATGGAAGGTCGTGTCTAATTCAGCCCGCCCTGAGACGTCTTACGTGGCCATCTCCCATGTTTGGTCTGGTGGCCTCGGCAATCCCACAACAAATAGCCTACCTCTGTGCCAGTTGGAGAAAATAAGGAAATATGTGGCTGGGCTTCTTCCAGACGAGGTTGCACTTTTCTGGATTGATACTTTATGCGTCCCGCGACAAAAACATGGGAAGAAATTGGCCATAAGCAAAATGAAAGAAACCTACCAAGACGCAACCCGAGTTCTGGTCTTGGATACTCAACTTATGCATACACCTATAAATCCTCAGCGGTGGCAGAGCAGCGCTACAGACGACACTCGCGTCGGGCTAGCGAAGGAGTTCCTACTAAGGATAGCTTTGTCTGGTTGGATGCGGAGATTGTGGACGTTCCAAGAGGGCGCTGTTGCAAGGGAGCTCGATTTTCAATTTGCTGACGGATCCCTTAATCTACGACAGCTTCTAATCGCAATCAAGGCTGATAGATCTGCTCTAGCAAGGCAAGTCCTTAGCAACGTCATGATTTTGCGCGCTCTGGTTTACCCACTAAATCGCGAATTACAATTGGTACACTTACTGGGGGCCCTGAGATGGCGATCAACCAGTCATGCAGAGGATGAAGCAGTGTGCATAGCTACGCTGCTTGACCTCCCAGTGGAAGGTTTCTTGGATCTGCCGCTTGAACAGCATATGCCTCGGCTACTAACTGCGATTGGGTCTGTCCCAACTAATCTCTTGTTCAGCCACGGGCCGAGACTCAATGTCCCAAACTTCTCCTGGGCTCCGCAGTCCTTCTTAAACTCCCATGACATCCTTGACCTAGGTAACGCCGGGGATGGTTTCGGCCTGTGCAGGGACAGCGGCTTCACAACAAAACTTCCCGGCTGGGTTATTACGCAACAGGGTGCAAAGCCCCCTTCGGGGAAGTTCTGGTGGATCCAAGAAACGCTCCCTGACGGCCGACTCATGCAGGTCGTTCGCTCTCAACAGTCTAAAAAGCAATTGGACGACTGGGATCCCGCTGACTTCGTGCTGGACTCCGATGATCGGGTAGGCTTCGTCGTGAAACCGGCTGTTCAGACTTTATTGCCAACAGGCACCACCGAGTTCTTCAAGGGTCTTTGCGTGGCCATTACTGCCGAGTCTGAAGGCGCGTTCTCGGCAAGGATCATATGCTTGGTTGTTGTTATGACCTGTGATTATGCGGAACTGTTGACGGACCTAGAGATCGAAGCTGTGGATGCCGAGCTGGTTGGTCGCGACCAGATGTGGTGTTTTACATGAGCTTTCAGAGCATGGTCTTCAGGTGGCAACATCTTTACTTTTCCATAGATGACAGTCAACGTCATGGTTTTTAATGTTCTCAGTCGCTTGGGCAACAATGCGCTGATAAAACTGATCAAGCTGTACCAATGTAATCTCACCTTCGGAGCTCCTTCTGTCAGAAACGTCGGGTTTCAGCGGCTAACTTTCTACGATTACAACTTCCGCCGCGTTAGATGCAGGAGCTTCCCTTGTTGCTTCCTCTCGCTGAGGCGCTAAATCAGCGATTTGACGATCTAGCTTTACCTTCCCAGAGCCTTCACCGAGTGGATACTTGGTGACCTTGTAACTAAGAGCTTTGGTCCAAAAGACCTGCTCCTCTTCTGTAACATTACATTTCCCGAGGCAAGGTCTTGCACATCCATCGATCCACTCCAGGGAAAGTCATCTCGACTGTAAACAGGGCGAGCATGACCCTGCTCTCAGCAATGACGTGTCGTCGCTGGCCGGGTAAGTCGAAATCGAACGGAGCGAGGCCAATGCTGAAGCTCTCAGGTGCGCGAGGGGCACAAGTTGTAATGACGTTGTAGAGCATACAAATGCCGCTGAATTCTAGTGGGATATCTTCCTAGCTATGCAAGAACGGATTTATCAAGATAAGAACCCGAGTCACCACTACATCCTTCGAGCGGAGTTGACGAGACTGCGATAAGAGAATGAGCGACTGAATCAAGAGACCGGTAAACTACGGAAACAGAGCGCTAAGAGTGAGGCAATTATCATACACCTGACGTAAAAAGGAAGAGAAGAGAGCTATAATAGATAGAGGTAATAGTGATCGAAGCGACGACAGCGAAATGAATGTAATTCTCAATGAGGAGATAAGTCGGGGGTGGGAGGGATACTCGCTCCCACACCATCCCATTCCCATTTAGCGTGTCGTATTCGCGCCAGGTACCCGTCAACACCAATTGATCGTATGCATTATCGGCCGACGTGTCTACTCGAACAACCATGGAAAGCCCCCATGAGCATCAGCAGGCGTTGCTGCTTTCCCGAATCATTACCAACATTGAAAAGCTTAACGAAGCAGTCATGATGATGAACAAGAGCCTCCAGGTTTGTCCACTGGCGCTCCAAGTCCCATCCAAACGTTCGGAGACTGATTTTTTTGATATAGGAGGTTAATATCCAGAATATGAACGTAGAGCTAGTCGCTCAGATGTTCAAGAACTACCAATCGAACGTCTTATTCCACTTGGAAGGTTTGTCTCTACATCTCTATCGTGTACGCATCAACTGATGTTGTGGGACAGCTACGGAGAACCTACGAGAACCTCTCTGAGGACAGTTTGATACTGGAGTTTGGGATAAATATGCGCAAATGATACCCATGTGTGTAGTGTATTCAGTCACAATAGACACGAATGAAAGCAAATATTGAAGTAGACAAGTGATCCGCCAGACTCTGGTTCCGTTGATGCCTGTGCCCAAATAATTCCAAAACCACCACTCCGTCCCTCCTTAGTCGACCAACCTTAGAAATTCTCTGTCGTACCTACACATCTTTCACCAAATGCGGGATTTGACGTACTGTTCATGAGAGCCCGCAGCTAATAGTCATTATGATACATCGCGCCCCTTGCTGAAAAGAACCCGTCGCCAGCATGACGATCAATTCAGTCCAGACAATCCTCACGGATCGCAGATTTCCTTCGCCGCCTTTAAACGGCCACACCCAGTCTACGCCTAAAATCTATGCCGCACCAGATTTCCCTTTCAAGGGCTGGCAACCTCCGCAGCCTGAAGGCTACCAGCAGAGCGCTGCAACGCCCTCGGAGAGCGCCATCGTGATTGACAATGGTAAGATTCCTCGCTCTACGTGAGAGAGTGGTGTGTAAAACTGATTCTGTCTCTTCTACAGGGGCAAGCACAGTCAAAGCAGGTTGGTCCTTTGACAAAAACCCACGTTTCCTCGTCCCTCCACTCGTGGCCAGATACCGAGACCGTAAATACAACAAGGCATGCACATACGTTGGCTACGATGCCTACGCCGACGCTACGACTCGAGGCCAGATCCGCTATGCCTTCGAGCCCTTCTCCAGCATTGTCAGCAATTGGGACGTGATGGAGGGGGTGCTGGACTTTATATTTCTGAAGCTAGGCGTGGATGGTGCAGAAGGTGGAGTGGGCAGACCAATACTCATGACAGAGCCGGTGGCCAATCTTGGCTATACAAGAAGGATGATGAATGAGATACTGTTCGAAGCCTACTCTGCGCCGAGTGTGACATACGGTATCGACAGCTTGTTCGCCTACAAGCAGAATAAAGGCACTACCGGGCTGGTGGTTTCATCTTCGCACACAGCGACGCATATTATACCCGTGCTGAACAGCATGCCGCAACTACAGTCCTGCGCGCGGTTGAATTGGGGAGGATCTCAGGCACAAGACTTCATGAACAAATTGATACGATTAAAATATCCAACATTTCCCGGCAAGATGAGCATGGACCAGGTGGAGGAATATGTCAAAAAGTACTGCTACATATCACAAGACTACCCCGCCGAACTCTCAACGTTCCTTGATTGGTCCGGTCTCGAAGAAGAACGAGACATCATTATCCAATACCCCTTTACGGAGCAGGTGGTCGTCGAGAAATCCGCAGAGGAGCTTGCTCGCATTGCCGAACGCAAGAAGGAGTCTGGTCGCCGTCTACAGGAGCAAGCTGCCAAGATGCGCCTTGAGAAGCTGATCAAGAAAGAACAAGAACTCGAATACTACAAGCAGCTGCACCAAAACTACATTAATGCCCCTACCAAAAAAGAGCAGAGACGCCTCCTCGATGCTGATGAATTCAAGGACGAGGCAGCACTAGAGCGCGTCATCCGGGACTTGGAGAAGTCCATCCGAAAGTCGCGAAACAAAGACCTGGGTGGACCGGAGGAAGAAGAAGCTGTTGAGGAGCAAACCTTTCCGCTCCTAGATGTGCCAGATGAGCAGCTTGACGAAGCTGGCATTAAAGAGAAGAGACATCAACGACTGATGAAATCGGGTGTGGAAGCCCGGCAGCGGGCGAGAGCAGAGAAAGAGCGAGAGAGAGCTCGCGTGGCCGAGGAGGAGAGATTAGATCTTGAAAAGAGAGAAAATCACTTCGATGACTGGGTCGCAGAGCGCCGTGCTCTACGTGAGTCGTTGCTACTAAAGATCAAGGACAGGGATCGAATGAAGCAGGATCTGGGGAATCGCAAATCTCTTGCGTCGCAGATGCGGATGAAAACGCTCGCAAACTTGGCATCGGATGGCCCAAAGCGGAAACGTCGGGGGGGCGGTGAGTACGACGATGACTTTGGTGCCAACGACGACGATTGGGGTGTCTATCGCACCGTTGCGACTGATCCAGCGAGCGATGAAGAGGAAGAAGAGGACCCAGCGGCAGCGCTAAAGATTGTCGAGAGCGAGCTATTGAAGTTTGACTCGGAGTTTTCGGAAGCAAACACTCTCGAGGCCCAGAACGATTGGACGAAGAGCGTGATGCATGCGTTTTTGAGAGGGGCGAGACCGTTCGATGCAGAGAGTCAGAGAGAGGCGCATCAGATACATCTGAACGTCGAGCGAATCAGGGTTCCAGAGGTCGTTTTCCAGCCAGGTATCGCGGGAGTTGATCAGGCCGGGCTAGTGGAGATTATGGAGGGAGTTGTGATGGGCAGATTTACGGATAGCACTGAACAGTCAGCGCTATTGAAAGACGTCTTTCTGACTGGTGGAGCGACGCTATTCAAAGGGTTTGAGGAAAGATTAGCGGCTGAGCTGAGGGCCGTGTTCACGGTTGGTGCCAGCATTGGTGTTAGAAAAGCTGCGGATCCCATCCTGGATGCTTGGAAGGGTGCCGCGGGTTGGTGGAGCCAGAGTGGCAAGGCTGAGAAGGAGCAGGCAACTGTGTCGAGGGTGGAGTACATGGAAAGGGGGAGTGAGTATTACAAGGTACGTTAAACAGCACAATCGTAATCACCCGGTCTGAGTTCCTCCACGCCGAAAACCCCATGACTGGAAGACTAATACTGCATTGCAGGACCACCCACTTGGAAACTCAACCGCACCCAATCTCGGCTTCGCTGGCTGAAAAACACGAGGGCTATGGTCCCGCTACGGGTTAGCTGCCTGGATCAATACACGTTTGCATATACCACGCGAGCTCCCAGCCATACCCGTTTTCGCATCCCTATTGGACCTGGTCCACGTTTCAATGCATATTAAAATTACTTATCGAAGTGCTCACCGCAACGCTTCCTCGAGCTGTCAGGCATCACTCAGCTTCCCATTCCACGTCCAGACCACGACCTAAGGGCCATGCACCTTATGCATACCGCATCAGATCACTCACCGACATACCCGCAATTAGAACCGCCAAGCCATAAGTCGTCAATCTCAGCTTTGAGGAGCTGGATCCAGAATGCAGCTACAGAAGCCCCCCCAGGCTGCAGCTGCGACCTCTTCCCAGTTCCTCCGAAGACCTTTGGTCCCGTCCCCGTCCCCAGGGGGAGAAGGCTATGCGTCACTCACAAGTCTACAGATCTTCGTTGATGAACTATTGGACGGCAACACGTCCCGCAGATTTAGACGTCTGCGCAGATCCTTAAAACGGATATGGCAAATGCAGAGGCAATCTATTCGTGACGTGATAGATCTGCTCCCCATAGCTTACAAGCCCTGCTGACTTCAGTGAAAACAAACTCCCTGAAAAAGTCTAAAACTCAGGGGAATGGCCTATATGCCATAATGCCAATTTGCTAAGCATTAGTCGCACCCTTGTAGTGCATGCCCTTCCGCCCCAGAAATCGCCCTCGCAAATTCACGAGACCCATCTACCTTTCTTAGTATAACTTACTCAAGTAATGCTGTGACAAAAAGAGCCCCTTTCCCCCAAGGTCAGGCCAAAGCCAGGGAGCTAGGGGACCTCGGGCTTTGGTGTGGAGTCAACAAAAGAGTTATGATATGGCGGTAACAAATTAGGTGCTGTACAAAAGTAGTAGTACAGTTAGTAGCAGTTCTTCTGCAGTAAGCAGCATGAATGCCAAGATATCATACTGCCAAATGTGGTACAGGGTACTAAAAACGGGCGAGGTGAGGTAAGCTCTGACTGTGCAAGATGCACGCCAATCATAGGGAGACGTTTTGTTGTCTCCGGGGGAAAGTCTCGGAGGGAAACAAAAAGCGTAGTGGCCTTTGGGAAGGTGTCAGCTTCCTGTTACGAATGAAAGTTGGTCACGTTCGAGGAAAAAAAAGCCACATTAAAAAATTTTGGGATTCCTATCGGAGAACGAAGTGCGGCGACTCAAGGGCCGCACCCTACTCCCATTCTGAGTAAGAGATTATTCATCAGCTAAAGGAGGTTCTACCCAATGAATCGGCGGCGTGGCAAACTGGTTGTTTCGTCATGTTTCCCGTTCTAGATACAGGTGGAAAGCTATTTGCTGACAGGGGGCTCGAGCCACGAGGTGTCCTGTGCAATGCATGCTGATGAGAATAACGGAGGGGGACCTTTTGCATCTTTGGGTTTTTTTTGGTTGGATGTTAGGGCTTCGGCCAGAATTTTGTTCCGAGATCCCCCTCGCAACGAAAGGCAGCAAAAGCCAGGTCCCAGGTCATGTCCAACCACGCCCCATTTCTCTATCTATATGCAGA
>Ga0335072_10001339_pt1 | contig 40244 bp, 20 predicted proteins | sample Lox_Sample_21_FD_206725 | JGI IMG/M metagenome (GOLD analysis project Ga0335072, IMG submission 206725) | Soil microbial communities from Loxahatchee National Wildlife Refuge, Florida, United States - Lox_Sample_2.1 | ecosystem: Environmental > Terrestrial > Soil > Wetlands | place: USA... | reverse complement strand
GCGCCAAACCCATACAGCCCGCTGCTGGTGCCAAACCAGATTTCTCCGCTGGTGTCCTGGAAAATGCTCCACAGTTGCTCCTGGCCCAGAGCCTCGGTCGCCGCGTCGTGAACATATCCGTTCCCGGCGCGATGGCTCAGCCCGCGGCTCGTACCAATCCAGAGGTCTCCGTCGCGGGCTTCCAGCAAAGATGTGACGCTGAAATATGCCAGCCCGCCGCGGGTATCGAAATTCTGCGTGTCCCGCGGCGCAATATGGGTAAGGCCGCCATCCGTGCCCACCCACATGCTTCCGTCGCGGCTCTGCAGGATGACGCGGACAAAGTCATTGATCAGGCCATTCGAGATCGTGTAACGGGTCATTCGCTCCTGCCCGATCCGCAACAATCCCTGGCCGTCGGTTCCGATCCAGAGATTTCCCTGGCGATCACGCAGCAGCGTCCGCACTCTCAATCCAGACATGCCGGGCAACTGCCACGGCCTCGCAATCCCGTGCTGGATGTGAAACAGATGCGAGGACGCGGTCATCCACAGCGAACCGTCCGAATCCCCGTACAGGGTCTCGAATTCCGAGTCCGTCCAACCTGGAATGCGAACGATGTCGACCGGAGTTCGAGTCAGCCGGACGACCCCCGCCCGTGTGCCGATCCAGATATTTCCTTCGCGGTCTTCGATCAGCGCTGTTACCGCGCGGCTGGGCAGGCCGGCGTCGCCAATGCGATCGAGTTCCCGGTTGCGAACGACAGCGATTCCCTGGCCCGTGGTTCCCACCCAAAGCGGGCCATCGGAGATTTGTGCAATGACCGCCACCGGCGCTGAGAATCCGTCAAAGCGGCGCAGGCTGTCCTGAGGCGTGAGCTGATAGAGACCGGAGAGCGCACCAGCCCAAACCGCGCCGTCCTGTGTCGCGAACAGGGAATACACCAGATCCTGGCTGAGGTTGCCAGGCAGCGGAATTTCTCTCTGATACGTCCCACCCGAGAACTCGAGCAGTTCGTTGCCGCCTACCCAAATGTTTCCGCTGCGATCCTCTGTAATCGCCCGCACAAAAATCGCAGGCACTCGCCCGGCTCCGTCGACGCGCACCAGCGTCGTTCCGCTCACCCGGAACAATCCCTGATCGGCGCCGACCCAGACGGTGCCCGCCCGATCCTCAAAAATAGCTCGCACAAATTCATTGGGCGGCCGCGCGGCGACTGCGTAGCTGTGGAACTGATGATTTCGATAGCAGAGCAGCCCGCCGCCTTCGGTGCCGATCCACAAGCTCCCGTCCCGAGCCGCCAGCAGGGAGTTCACGCCGCGTTCGATGGCCGCCGGGGCCGTGCTGCGCGCAAAATTGGTGAAGCCGGCGCCGTCGAAGCTGAGCAGTCCGCTCCTGGTTCCAATCCACAGCCGGCCGTCCGCAGTTTGCGCAAGGGCCTGGATATTTTGATCCGGCAAGCCATCCTGAGCGGACCAGAGTTTGCTCGTGTAGCCCCGGAATCCCCTGATCTCTGCCCCTGTTATATTCACGCCGAGCGCGAGAATCAGAACCAAAAGTACAGCGATTCGTTTCATGAATCTCTCGAATCCATGGCCGCAATATACACGGGGCTGGTCTGTTCTCGCCCGTCTGCGGCTGTTGATTCGCATGATCGAGCCGTTTGCGCAGCCGCGGTTTCGCTGAGTAAGCTCAGCTGCATGCGCCTTCGACTGCTCGGTGCGCGATTGCTGAGACCTCTTGCACAGAACCGTCTCCGGATGATCCTCGCGGTGCTCGTTCTACTGCCGCCCAGCTGTGCTGCGTCTTCTCGCGGCCTGATTCGGCCCGGCGCGGTCTGGCGCGATCAACTGGGGCGCCAGATCGAGGCTCACGGCGGAGGCATCCTCTACTATCACCACACCTGGTACTGGTTTGGCGAGGATCGCACCCAGGGTCTCGACCCCACAATGCGCTATGTCAGCTGCTACTCCTCGCGCGATCTGGTTCACTGGAAATTCCGCGGCCGTCCGCTCCAGCTTGCCGACCCGGAGCACCTGGGACCGCGCTGGATTCTCGAGCGGCCGAAGGTTTTCTACAGTCCTCTTACCCACCACTTCGTGATGTACATGCATCTGGACGACGCCCATTACAAGCTGGCGCGGGTCGCACTCGCAGTGAGCGATCGTGTAACCGGACCGTACAAATACCTCCGCAGCTTCCGTCCGCTGGGCCTCGAATCGCGCGATATCGGGCAATTCGTCGATGACGACGGTTCCGCCTATCTCATCTTCGAGTCGCGCCCGTCCGGAGGCTTCTACATCGCGCAACTCTCGCCCGATCGATTGTCGGTTGAGAAGGCCGTTGCATTCCTCCATACGAGTCTTGAGGGGGGAGCGCTGGTGCGCTATCACGGTCTCTACTACGTGCTGGGCTCGCACCTGACGGGATGGCGCCCCAATCCCAACGTTTTTGCCACCGCCGCGAAACTAGCAGGACCGTGGAGCGCGTTCCGAGAAATTGCTCCCGGCTCGCCGGATACCTATGGATCCCAGTCCAGCATGCTGTTGGAAGTGCGTGGCACGGAGAATACTGCTGTCATCTTTCTGGGAGATATGTGGAAGCCGCGCTCGCTGTGGGATTCGCGCTATCTCTGGATGCCGCTGCAGATGGAGAATGGCGGAATGGTTCTGCCCTCGCCGTCGGACTGGAGTATCGACGTGAAGACGGGAGTTACCCATGTATATCCTGTCGCGAGTAAGTCGCAGTTTCTCCAGCAACAACTTACTATCTAGCGGTAACTTCCGGAAGACACAATGCCATTACTGTATAGGTTGGTAACGATGGCCAACGTTCTCTGATGAAATTCCCGGGTAGTCCCGCAACAGGCCACCTCGGACGAATTGCTGCCTCGGCAGAGTGAGCAAAACCAGCAGGCTCCCGGGCTGGATAAGTCTGGGGAGACCTGTTCCATTCGGTCGATTCGGAAGCTTTCAGGTGTGCCGCCTTATTGCACAGGAAGTGCGGCCCGGGACTCAGTCAGCCGGATCGTTTCGAAGCGGGCCGGAGTGCCGGAACAGATGGGGAAATTCAGCCGGAAGACGGTGCCCTCATTGAGGTGGCTCGTCACAGTCAAGTCTGCACTGTGCAATGCCGCGATCCACTTCGCGATCGCGAGACCCAGGCCGGCGCCCTCGACCTGACTACGCGAGGGATCGGCGCGGTAAAAACGGTCGAAGATACGGGGCAGATCCGACTCGGAAATGCCGGCACCGCTGTCGCGCACGATCACCGTTGCCTGGCGGCTGGTTGCGCTGAGCGCAACATCGATTTGCCCGGGAGATGGAGTGTATTTCAGAGCATTGTCGAGAAGGATCCAGAACAGGCGCCGCAGAGTAGCAAAATCTCCCAGGACCTTCACCGGCTGCACATCAAGGGAAACGGAGAGCGCAAGGTGGCGCTCCTCGGCGATAGGCCGCGCCATGTCACAGGCCTGTTCCACCACTTCGGCCAGATTGAGTTCGTCGAGAACTTTGGTACCGCGCTCGGCGTCGGCCCGCGCCAGGGTCAGCATATCTTCGAGCAGGACCGTTGCCTTGGTGGCTTCCTCCACGATGTCCAGGAAAGCCTGACGGCTCTCCCGGTCAGAGCGGGGGTTGCGCAGCGCCACTTCGGCGACGGTGCGCACGAATGAGAGCGGCCCTCGCAACTCATGGGAGGCGTCGGCCGTGAACTGATTGATCCGATTCACCGCGGCTTCGAGGCGAGCCAGCATGGCATTGCAGGTTTCGGCCAGGCGCTCGATCTCGTCTCCGGTACGGGCGACCGGCACTCGTTCGGACAGGTTGCGGATGCTGATGGATCGCGCCGCGCCGGTAATTCTGTCGACCGGCAAGAGGGCCCTGCGGCTGAGCCAGTAGCCACAGGCCGATGAGATGAGCAGCAGAATGGGCGCCGAAGCAATCAGACCCTCCCAGAAACGATCGAGGATCAGCTGATTGCCAGCCTCCGGGGAGGCCGCAGCGAGATACACGGTTTCGCCGTTCAGCGAGGAGCGGCGAGCGAGGACCCAGAAATCTCGCGCGGGCACAAAAGTAAATTGCTCGGCGGCGGCGTGGATGGCGGGCCAGGGAAAATCCTGTGCGGCCGGAGTGGGCGAGGGCAGAGCGCGTGCCCCGTCCGCGCGAAAAACTTCGGCGAGGCCTCCGCCGGTTGCGTGGGCAAATTCCCGGTAGTCCGCAGCGCGTTGCGCCGGATTTTCGTTCTGAATCCTGTCTAACAGCATCTGCAGACGGTCGATGCGGCGGCTGAGCGTGAGATAGCGCTCGTTCACGAGCGTGCGTTTCAGGTTGATCCACATGGCGGCTCCGAACAGCACCCATCCGGCAAGGAAAATAGATCCAAACCAGACGGTGAGCCGGAGCGAAATGGAGAAGCGCCGCCTCAGCACAGGTCGCTCCGCAGCGAGTAACCCACGCCGCGAATGGTGTGCAGCAGTTCAACTTCGCCAGGGTGCGTGATCTTGGAACGCAGAGCGCGGATGAAGACGTAGAGGCTGTCGCAGCTGACGTCCGCCGCACCGCTCCATCCCTCTTCGAGCAGGGCCGCGTGCGGAACCACATTGCGCGCCCTGCGCATGAGCACACCCAGTAGTGCGCACTCGGTGCGCGTGAGCGATTCGACGCGCCCGCCGCGTTCGAGCTCAAACTGGTGCGGACGAAAGATGAGGTCCTCGAAGCGCAGGGTTTGCGGGGCACGCGGTAGTACGCGACGTGCTGCTGCGCGCATCCGCGCCAGCAGCACGTCGAGAGCGAAGGGCTTGGTCAGGTAATCGTCGGCGCCGGCGTCGAGGCCATGAACGACGTCGGCCATGGAGTCGCGCGCGGAGAGAATAATGGTCTGCGTCTTCAGGCGATCTTCGCGAAGCTTCCGGATTACGGTAAAGCCGTCCATGCGCGGCAGCATCACGTCGAGGATCATCAGATCGAAGCGATCGGAGCGCCCAAGCCGCAGGCCCTCCTCGCCGTCGTAGGCGAGCGTGACGGAGTAGCCTTCGCCCTGAAGGGCGCGGCCAAGGTGGCCGGCGAGGCTGCGCTTGTCCTCGATGATGAGCACCTGCATGGGCGCAGTGTAGGCCTGCGAAGATTAATTCCCGATGAAAACCGTCCGCAGTTCCGCGGAGTTTTAGGTTGACTTTAGATTGGCCCGGCATACTGCGCGGAGATGACCCATTCCGGGCTTTGTGAGGCAAGTATGTACGCAGGCAAGCGAATCTGGATCTCTCTGCTACTGAGCGGGCTCGTGCTGGCAACGCCAGCCGCCGCGCCCAGCGCCTTCGCGCAGGCGGCCAAAGGATCGATCGCCGGCGCGGTCACCGATGCTTCCAAAGCGGTGATTCCCGGAGCGCGCGTCGTGGTAACGCCAGGCGGCCTTGTCGCCAGGACGAACGGTTCCGGCGAGTTCACGGTGAGCGGCCTTGCAGCCGGCAGCTATACGCTGACCATCACTTCGCCGGGGTTCGCTCCACTGACGCAGACTGTGACGCTGACGGCCGGACAGGCGCAGACAATCAGCGCGGTCCTCGCCGTGGGCTCCGCCACCGAGCAGGTGGTGGTGACGGGGGGAACGGGTCCCACGCAGACCATGAGCCAGGCCATCAACGAAGAGATCACCTCCGCCAACATCGTCAATGTGATGCCGTACAGCCAAATTATTTCGTTGCCCAATGGCAACGTCTCCGACGCGATCGGGCGGTTGCCGGACGTCACGCTGCAACGCAACGAAGGCCAGGGCGAGTACGTCCAGGTGCGCGGACTGGATCCGCGGCTGACCAATATCACGGTCGATGGCGTTACCGTTCCCGCGCCGGAGGTGGTCGTCGAACAGGTCGATCTGACCACGATTCCCGACAACATGGTGGCGTCGATCACGGTCAACAAGACGCTGTCGGCCGATCAGGACGCAGGCGGCATCGGCGGCTCGGTGAATCTGGTGACGAAGACGGCGGGAGAACAGCCGTATTTCAGCGCCGAGTCAACGATGGGTTACACACCGATCATGAATACCCGCTACGTGGGTAAGGTGAGCACGACCGCCGGGATGCGGTTCGGCGCAGACCAGCGCTGGGGCCTGATCGGCGGCTTCGAGGAGGATTACAACGGCGCCGGCATCGATAATATTCAGCCCACTCCGGACATCAACCCCGACGGTTCGACAACTCCCTATTACAGCAACGACACGGAGCGCATGTATCGCTTCAAAGAGTATCGCTGGGGCTATACCAGCACCCTCGATTTTAAGAAGAGCCAAAACACCAACTTTGCGCTGCGGTTTCTGCTTTCCGACTTCGACGACTGGCTCGACAAGTGGTACTACGAAATCGGCCCCAAGGCCAAGTTCTACGAGTCGAACCAGGATCGAACCCCGGAGATCGGCAGTCTGATTCTCGACGGCAGCCACAATTTCAAGAACTCCTGGCTTCAGTGGAGTTCGGCAGTCTCCCGCTCCCGCTTCCTGAATGCCGGCGGCGACCCGGTAGCGGAGTGGAGCCCGGTATCGTCGCTGAAGAGCTACGACAAGTCCAACTGCAATTACGTGGGAACGCCGACCAGCATCTACCGGCCGATGTGGTCGGCGGGGTGCGAGTTTCCCAATGCCAACCCGGCGGATGACAATTTCAATCCGAGTAACTATGTCCTCGATTCGTTCCGCACCACCAGCGGCTCGGCCGTCGAACTGGACTTGCAGGAGATGGCGGGCATGGGCATGAATTACCACCTCGGCTCGCGCTCGGCTACTCTGGAATTCGGAGGCGAATTCCGCAACGAGCATGCCTTTGAGGAAGCGTACACGCCTGAATACGACCTGAACACCGGTTCGGGCCTCGCAGCCCTCCCAACCATGGTTCCGTTCCTGAACGGGTTCGACAATCAACACTACTATGACGGCACATATTACATGGGGCCTGTTACCGACTGGAGCAAGCTGAGCGATTACGTGCTGGGGAACCCGGGGCAATTCGTGCTGGATGAAGGCGCGACCCAGGAAGCCTCGCAGTCAGCCGACTTCGATCTCGTCCAGCACCTCAGCGCGGGCTACGCGATGAACACCATCAGCTGGCCCAGGTTCAGCCTCCAGACCGGTTTTCGCGTGGAGGCCGTTCAGGTGCGGACGCTCGGCTACAACGTGAGCACCGACGCCAATGGCAACTGGCTTGGGACTACTCCGGAAACCTCCTCCGAGTCTTACGTCGTTCCGTTGCCCAGCGTGCAGGCGCGCTGGATGGTGGCCCCGATGACCGCCATCCGCGCCAACTACTCACGCGGCCTTGCGCCTCCCAACCCTTACGACCTGGTGCCGTACGTTCTCGACGCCGGACCGGGCAACGTTCCCCGCTACTCCATTGGCACACCCAATGAGCAGCCCACGCGCGCCAACAACTACGATCTGCTGCTGGAGCAGGAACTGAAGCCCCTCGGCGTCATCCAGGCGGGGTACTTCTATAAGCAGCTCTACGATCCCATCGTCCTCGTTTACACCTCCTGCGAGATCACCGGCTCTCTCTGCGACATCCCCGGCCAGAACATCAACACGGACGACAACAACGCCCCGTACCTGGCGCAGCAGGATATTAACGCCAACAACGCCAGCGTTTGGGGGTTGGAGTTTGCCTGGAGGCAAAACATGACCTACCTGCCGGGCGCGATGCGCGGCATGCAAATGATGGCCAATTACTCCTACGCCGACTCGCACACCAACGGCATTCCGGGGAGCACGTACTCGCCGCCACTCATCGGTACGGCCCGCAACGCCTTCAATTTCGAGCCAGGCTACGAGCTGGGGCGCTACTCCGTTCACATGGGTATAACCTTTAACGGCGATTACGACTATGCCTACCAGTGGTTCAACAACCAGGCCGATGCCGCCAACGACACCGCGGGCCCGTCGAACGGCCCCAATGGCGACAACTACGCCTATTCGCACCTGCAGGTGGACGCACAGATGGGAGCCCGCGTGTGGCGCGGACTGCACGTGATTCTCGACGGCCTGAATCTCAACAATCAGGTTTTTGGCTTCTACAATGGGCAACCGCAATATGTGACGCAGCGCGAATACTACAAGCCGACCTACAGCGCCAGCCTGCGCTGGACCTCGGGCGTCGAACATTGACATCCGTTTGTTCCATTTGGCCTCTCAGCGGGGCATGTGAAATCGTGAACGTCATATGCCCCGGCCTTTTGTGGAGGCCGCTGTCCCACAAAGTTCAAGACGCGTTCCCATGCTGAGATCCCCGATGACCCGACGGCTGATTCCGCTCATTTGCTCTTTCGCTCTGGCCTGCGGCTTCGTCATGGCCCGGAGCGCGCCGCCGGAGTCGACGCAGGCGCAGCTGAAGTTCGTCGTCATTCTCACCCGCCACGGTGTGCGCTCGCCGACCGGCAAGGCGAGCCGTTACGATGCGTACTCGGCAGCGCCGTGGCCCGCATGGAACGTGCCTCCGGGCGATCTGACAGCGCATGGGTTCGCGCTCATGAAGCTATTCGGCGCCTACGACCGAGCCTCTCTCGCTGCAGAAGGTTTGCTCGCGCCGGATGGCTGCGCGGACGCAACGCGCGTCTCGATTGTTGCCGACTCCGACGAGCGAACCCGGGAAACCGGAAGAGCCCTTTCCGAAGGCATGTTCCCGGGCTGCGACGTTGCGGTGCAGGCAGGCGCGGAGGACGATCCGGACCCGCTCTTCCATCCGGTCCACGCAGGCCTGGGAGCTCCCGACCCGTCGCTCGCCCTGGCTGCAGTCGCAGGGAGCATCGGTGGCGACGCCGGCAATCTCACCGAAGCCTACTACCCGCAACTCGAGGCACTCGATCATCTCCTGGCGGGTTGCGGCCGCGCGCCGGTTACGAATGCCGCGCGCAGGTCGATTCTCGACGTGCCCGTCGCGCAGGGCGCGGGCGACCACGCGTCCGAGTTGCGCGGACCGCTGAGCGTGGCCTCGTCCATGGCGGAAACCCTGCTTCTCGAATATGCCGAAGGCATGAAGGGAGAGGAACTCGGCTGGGGGTGTCTGGACGAGGGAAAGCTGCGCGAGATTATGCAACTGCATGCGGCGGAGGCAGAAATTACGGATCGCACTCCGGCGATCGCCCGCATGAACGGATCGAATCTGCTGGCGCACATCCTGGATGCGCTCGAGCAAAACGCTCGGGGAAAAGCAGTACCCGGTGCGCCGGGGAAACCTGGCGACCGCGTGCTCTTTCTCGTCGGGCATGACACGAACATCGCCAGCGTGGCAGGGCTGCTGGATCTCCACTGGATCATTGACGGCCGGCGCGACGATACCCCGCCGGGCGGCGCTCTGACTTTTGAGCTGTGGCGCTCGCCTGACGGAACATCGGCCGTGCGGCTCTACTACACGGCGCAAACGCTGCTCGAGATGCGGGAAGCCACTCCGCTGAGCCTCGCGAACCCTCCGCAGCGCGTTCCGGTGTTTGTGCCGGGCTGCGGGCGGCCCGACATGTCGTGCTCGCTGGATTCATTTGCGACCACGGTACGAAGGGTCGTCGATCCGGCCTATGTCAGAACCGGCTCTGCGGATCGAAGCGCTGCGAGTCTCGGGGATAAGGCCGCTCTGAACACGGAAGCCCATTGACGGGCGTAGGGTGAAGGTTGGCCGATCGGCCGGGCCGCCTGTTCGATTCAAGAAAGCCAAATTGCCGCCCTGGAACGGGACATTCCCGGGCGGCAGTTTGATTCATGCGCAGTCCCTGACGATAGCGCTACGCCTGAGCTTGCACCTTCGAGAGAGCGGGAATGCCCGGGCTTCGGCCGAGTTGGATGGCGCACCTTCAGACATTCGGTTTGCCGGTGGGGTAAACAGGCTTTGAAGCTGGAGCAAACGAAAGTAATCCTCCGCCACTCAGAATTTGCGGCGTCGTAATGCCGACATGCCAACCCGCCGGCTCCTCCTCGACGCGGCTGCGTCGTCGGCGGAGTTCTTTCCGGGTTCCATGTTCGCGCAGACGCATCCGTTTGTCGCGCCGCCCGCGGATCTCCTGAGGGGCAACTCCAGCAATCGCAACTCCTCGCGGCCCTGGCCCTCCACAGCCCTTCTTCTTCCTGCAGACCGCGGTTGATGGCGAGGGCCTGCCGCCGGTTGCCGATCGCTGTGCGCACGGTGTCCAGCTCGCGGCGATGGATGAGCAGCTGGCGCAAACAGCGCGTGGACTCATCCCGCGCCCCGATGCGCTGAGAGCGGATTTGTCAGGAGGCGCAATAACCACTTGGTTAGGTGGTGGAAGAACTGCTCGGAAGGAGAAAAAAATCGCTTGACCGATTTAGTACCGGGGTTCCATAATCCCAGCTTTGGAATTCAGGCAAAAGGGAATCAGCGATTGTGGCAGGGAGAGGGTCAGCATCAGTTGTGTGATCGATATCACAGCACTGCGAACCGCAAGCATGGTAATCGAGGGGGCATTATGACGACGTTCATTCCTGGAAACAAGGCGGTAGCCGCGTTGTCGGCGCTTCTTATGGCAGGACTGCTGCTGTGGCAGACCCCTGCTTCGGCGCAGAACGCGGGAACCGTGACCGGGGTGGTGGAGGATACGACGGGCGCAGTGATTCCCGGGGCGACCGTGCTGCTGACGAATCTGGATGACCAATCCCAGCGGAAGACGACCAGCAGCGGAGCGGGCGAATTTTCGATTCCAGCGGTCAGTGCGGCGCAGCACTATCAGGTGCGGGTGGAGATGAAGGGATTCACGGCGTGGGAGTCGCAGCCGTTCCCGCTGCGCCCGGGCGACGTGGTCAATTTCTCCGATATCAAGATGCAGGTGGCGACGGCGACGACCGAGGTGACGGTGGAAGCCCTGGCCAATCAGTCGGTCAAGCCGCTGGACACGCCGGAGCGCAGCGACGTGATTACGTCGAAGGACCTGGACACGCTGGCGATTGAAGGCCGGGACGCGACCGAACTGGTGGAGATGCTGCCGGGCTTTGCGGTGGTGAGTCCCGGGGTGAACAACCAGACACCCAACACGGCGGTGGTGGGGATGAGCGGACCGATCGGGAACTATTCGGCCAATGGCGCCGGACCGACCGGAAGCGACACAGTCCTGGACGGGGTGTCGCTTACCGACATCGACACGCGCGAGGGCAGTGTGCAGACGATGGACGCGGACATGATCCAGGACATCAAGGTGACCACGTCGACGTTCAGTGCGGACTACGCGAAGGGGCCGGATGTCGTGGCGGCCACGACCAAAGCGGGAACCAGCGCGTATCACGGCGAGGCGTATTTTATTGGGCGCGACGCGGCGATGAATGCCAACGACTGGTACAACAACTATCTGCAGCAGTCGCGGCCGCCCGGCACCTATCTGTATCCGGGCGGGCAGCTGGGCGGCCCGGTGTGGATTCCGGGAACGCGCTTCGGTCCCCACAACGACAAGCTCTTTTTCTTCGCCGGATACGAGTATTACCACCAGAACTACTCGCCGGAAACGCTGGGGTCCTGGGTGCCGACGATGGCCGAGCGCCAGGGGGATTTCAGCGCGGCCTCCCTCAACGCGCAGTTGTGCGGTGCGCGTCCGGATGGCGGGGTGAACCTGAATTCGGTTCTGCCCATGTGTCAGACCGAGAATTACCTGCCCAATGGCGCGGCCGTCTCCAACGGCAATATCTCCGCCTACGCGGAACCTAACGGAGTAGCGCTGATGGACTGGCTGCCGCTGCCGAATGCGGATCCTTTCGTGAACGTGAATGGCTACAACTACATCCAGGAAGTGGTTCAGTCGCAGAACGGCGACATCTTTCATGGGCGTCTGGATTTCGATCCGAACGATAACAATAAGTTTTATGCGACGTGGGGACGTCAGGCCCAGATCATGCAGGAGCCGGTGGCCTATGGGTACATCCCGGATTACTCGGTCGAGTACCCCGGCGGCATCACCGAGGGCGACATTTCCAACATTGTTTCCGGGCACTACACGCGGACGTTTGGCAGCAGCATGACGAACGACCTGGGCGCGGCAATCTCGTTCATCAGCAACCCGGGAAACATGGGCAATCCGGAAGCCGTGGACCGCTTCGACATGAACAAGTACAACTGCAACAATCAGGCGGAGCGGGCGGCGGGGACCTGCGACAATCCGGCCTCGGACACGTTCAGCTATCTGGGAGAGTACAAGAACGCGGGGGACTATTCGGTACCGGCGCTGAGTGACTACAGCAGCCTGGGTTACCCGAATCTGCTGATGCCTGGGGGCTTCTACAACAACCAGATTCGCATGAAGAAGGTGGTGCCGGATGTGTCGGATACGGTCGACTGGGTGAAGGGACCGCATACCTTCGCTTTCGGCGTGTATTTCGAAAAGGGCATTCTGAACGGCGACGGCGATTACGCTGCCGCCTTCCCGCAGGGCGAGTACACATTCAACCCCGACAACGGATATTACGAGTACAGCCCGGGCTCGGCGAACCAGCAAAACTCCTCGCCGGGAACGAACTCGCAGTTTACGGGGTGCGAAAATCCCAATCCGCTGGGCACGGGGCGACCGTCCGGCGCCAGCTATCTGGGGGATTGCATGAACGGCAATGCCCTCATGTACATGGGATATACCGACAGCTTTACCCAGACCAATTTCTCGCCCCTCGTGAATATGCAGTACACGACGCTGGCGGGGTTTGCCGACGATTCGTGGAAGATTCGGCGGGTGACGCTGAGGCTGGGGGCGCGCATCGAGCACCTCGGCCCGTGGCTCGATCGCCATAACAACGGTCTGGCCACGTTCTCGCCAACGCTGTACGACCAGCAGTGCGACGGCCGTGACTGCACCAGCGCGACCATGCCCGGCATCACCTGGCACGGCGCGAACAGTTCGATCGCCGATTCCGTGAATAATCCGCCGATGGTGTATTTTTCACCTCGTCTGGGCGCGGCCTGGGATCTGTTCGGAACGGGCAAGACGGTGCTGCGGGGCGGCTGGGGTGTCTATCGTGAAGAGGAGCAGTTTGCCCCCTACGCGCTGGCGGCGTCGACGGCGCAGGGCTATAAGACCTCCTACACCTTTGGGCAGGAAACTTTCAGTCTGATCGATAACCAGTCGCCGGTCAATCCTCCGGACTTCAGCGTGTACACGCTGTCGGCCAGCGACACGACGCGTCCCATCTACTACGAATTCAACGGCGCGGTCGACCAGCGCCTGCCATGGAATTCGCTGCTGGAGGTAGCGTACGTCGGCGAAGAGGGGAGAAACCTGCCTTCATTCAACGTCCAGGCCAGCGGCTACAACGGCGCCTCGGACCTGAACCTGATACCTGCCGGGTACCTCTTCGGGCCGGTTAGCTGCGGCGGGACACAGCAGACGGATCCTCGGGTCTGTATTCCGGCTTCCCTGAGTAACTCGTCCAACCCGGGAGATTCGATCGGAGGTCTGGACACGCCGCAGACCGATTTCTTCCGGCCCTACCCGTTCTACCAGCACATCTACGCGCTGAAGCACGATTACTACTCAAACTACAACGCCATGCAGCTGGCATGGAACAGGAATTCGGGAAGAATAAGTTGGGGCGCGAACTACAGCTTCTCCAAGGTGCTGGCGACGGCCGCTTCCTACAACAACGTCATTCCCAACCCCCTGGATCTGCGCGACGAATACAATCCGGCGCCGTTCGATCGCACGCACGTAGTCAACGTGCATTACCTGATCAACTTTGGGAAGCCCTTTGGCAACGGCAATCGCCTCCTGGGCGTGTTTGGAAACGGGTGGATGATTTCGGGAATCGACTCCTTCCAGAGCGGGACGGATCTGCCCTCCGCGGAGGGCGAAAATTTCGGATTCGGGTACGGATCGCTGGAGCCGACCCAGGTGGCGACCCCGTGGCAGGAGCCCGATCCTGAGATAACGCAAACCTGCGCACAGCAATACGGAATTCCCCCCGACAAGAACGGAGACCAGTACTGCCTGACCGCCATGAATTCGACGGTCTGGACGGGCAGTCCGGATTACCAGTTGATGCCCACAGTGAAGTGCAATCCGGCCGGCGGCCCGGGCAAGAATCAGTTCATGAACGCAACCTGCTTCGGCGTTCCGCTGCCGGGCAGCCCGAAGACGGGCCAATATGCACTGTCGACGAATCCCAGCGGACAAGGGCAGTACCGGTTGCCATATATGCGCGGTCCCGCCCTGTGGGTCGACAACCTGGATCTGATGAAGGATTTTGCCGTCGGGGAGGGAAAGACGCTGGAGTTACACGCAAACGCTTTCAATTTTCTCAATCACCCTCTGACTTCCTTCAACAACGACGACAGCTCCAACCTGAGTCTCGGCAACGTGCTGTATGCGGTGCCGGGCCAGCAGCTAACGGAAGACGAGCTGGGATACAAGCAGTTCGGAATTACGAACATCAAATACGGTTCGCGGCTGATGGAGCTGGAGGCGAAGTTTTCGTTCTGAGGGAGGGCGGCGGCGGGCGCGGGCGGACGTTCCCGGCCAGCCGCGGCAAAGGCAACCGGTAAGCGATGTCCGCCGGGGTGAGGCGGCATCCGGAGACGAGCGGAGCCATTGGGCCGTTCGCGGGTTTGGATCGAGATTGTTCGGGAGGCTTTCATGGTCATCGAGACAGCAGCGTACTTCGGTCGGCGGGTGCGCTCCGCGGCCTGGTTTCTGATCGGGGCGTTGTCCCTGTGCGGCGTTGCCGCGGCGCAGACGCCGCCGGCAGTGACGACCGGCTCGGTGATTCAGCTGCCGCACGTCGAATTCAACCAGATTTACAAGGTTGTGTACTGGCAGGGAAACGTCCTGCTGCTCGATACAGCGAGCAGCATCCTTTATCAGCTGGCTCCCGGCTCGACCACCTTTACCAGCATCGCTACCCCCGCCAACTCACCGCTGAGCGGCGCCGGCGACTACTGGAACATGGATATGACCATCGACAAGGAGGGCACCCTGTATATCGACGAGCGATACGGGACCTCGAATCAGAACGGTCTGTTTTTCCGTGTGCCCTACAACCCGAGCAGCAAGTCGTGGGCGGTGACGGCCAACGACGGATGGGGAGCAACGATTGAAGCCAGCGGCGGCAGCAGCCTGCTCAGCGACGGTTCCGACTGCGTTGCTTTTATGGACAGCGGCAAAGGAGATGGCAGCGGCACGCTTTACTGGCAAACGGAGCTCTCGCCCGTCGACATCTACGAGCAGCAGGTGGGTGCAAACGGGGCGCTGGTCGGTTCGGCGACCCCGGTCGTTATCGGCCTGAAAGTCAATCAGGGCAGGATGGCCATGGATGCGAGGGGAAACATCTTCTTCGTGGAGAATGGCGCCAACGGCGCAGAAGAAGATGAAGTATATTTCGTCCCCGGCGGGTCAACCAATCTTGCCGGAGAGAGCGCGCTGACCGAACTCATCCCCCCCTCGGTCTTCACCGGCAAGTTCAATGGAGCCGGGCTCGACCCGGCGGGAAATCTCTATCTCAGCATCAACACCGGCGCCCCAAGCATCAGCGGAGTGGTGGAAATTCCGAACTCCTGCGGGAACGACGCTCATGCCGCTTCCTGCTACGACTTCAACAACGCCTCCTATGTCTCTCCGGTTGGCGGTGCCAGTTCCGTGGCAGTGGATCCGCGGGGATTCCTGTGGATTCCAAGCTACGGCAACTTCACGTATGGCAGTTCGAGTCCCTATGGTGGAGGCGAAAATTCAACCACCGACTACTGTACCGGCGGAGCGTGCAACGTCGTCCTCTGGGCCATGGGGTCTGACAATCTTGGCGCCTCTCCGGTGGGAACCGTCAGCGCCACGGGCACGGTGTTTGTCAATTTCAACACCGCGATAACTCCAGGCGCCATCGGCTTCTCGCAGCCGGGAACGGCATCGGATTTCGCCACCACGACCACAAATCCGTATCCCAATTCGGCCGCGACGACGCCGACCACGGCGTGCACTGCGGGAACCGTATATACGCCGATGACCAGCTGCCCGGTCTGGGTCACCATGACGCCGCAAACGACGGGTCCCATCTCCGGTGAGCTGACGATGAAGGATTCGAGCGGCAACCCAATTTCCGGCAGCACCACGTATCTGAGCGGAGTGGGCCAGGGGCCGATGGCGGCGCTGCTCGGTATTCCGCAGCAGACAGCCATGGCGGCGGGACTGTCGACGCCGGCGCAGGCGGCAGTGGACACGCTGGGCAACGTGTATGTCGCCGATCCCGGGCTGGGTAAGGTTCTGGAATATGCGGCGGGATCGTCGGGCGCCACGGGGGTATCGATCGGCTCCGGTCTGTCAGCTCCGACGGGTGTCGCGGTGGACGGATCGGGGGATGTGTACATCGGCGACTCCGGCAGCATTTACGAGATTCCCTTTGTCGGCGGCAAGCTGGATACGGCGGGGCAGGTCACCCTGGCCACGTCGGATACCGCGAACAATCTGCCGCTGGGCAGTCATTTGAACCTGGCTGTGGACGGGAGCGGCGACGTGTACGCGGCCGATCCGGACGACACGCAGGTGGTCAAGGTGGACAACCCCGCGGGGGCCACGACACAGACCAGCTACACCGTAGTGGGGACGGGGTTCACAGCGCCTTCCGCGGTGGCGGTCGATAATTCCGGCGATCTGTTCGTGGCGGATGGCACCAACCTGGATGAGATCACGCCGTGGGGCGGTCAGAGCCTCGTCGACACCACCCTTTCATCTCCTGTCACGGGTCTGGCGGTCGAGCCGTCGGGCGCGGTGGATGTGGCGCAGAAGGGCGGGATCCTGCGAATTCCTTTCCTGGCGGGCAGTTTTGCGGTAAACGACGCCATTCCGATCGATACCGTGCAGACCGAGCCCAATAGCGTGGCCATCGACGGTCAGGGCAACCTGTACGCCACTGACATGACGGGCGGGACGCCCAATTTGTACGAGCTCAATGTCACGAATAATGCTGCTTACGACTTCGGGCAGGTGGGTGCGTACGTCGCGCAGGAACAGGACGTGAGTGTCTACAACATCGGCAATGAACCGCTGACGTTCACAACCGATCCCACGTTCAGCGACAACACCGACTTCTCGCTGGTATCGCCAACGCTGTCGCCATGCGACACCACGGGTGCCACGACGGTAGCATCCGGGGGGTCGTGCGCCTTCGGCGTGCAGATCGATGCGCAGGTTCAGCAGCCAACCAGTATCACCAGCAGCATGTCCGTGACGTCGTCGGCAACCAACGGGACCGCAACCGCGACCCTTACAGCGGCGGCCTCGATCACTCTGGAACCGACCGCGGTGTCCCTCAGCCTGAATCCAGCCACGACAACGTTCCCGGGCAGCACCACTGCGACGGTGACGATCCTGCAGTCCCCGATTGCCGGCAACTCGACCACCACCAATGTCCCCGACGGGACGGTGACGATCACGCTGACTTCGGGGAGCACGCAGCATGTGTTCACGGGTACGGCGACCGGAACGGACGCAGGCACCACGGCCACCATCAACCTGACCAGTCTCCTGGGCGGAACCTATAACGTAAGGGCCGTCTATAAGGGGAATGCGAATTACGGCGGTGGTACGGCAACCGCCACGCTGATCGTGGCCCAGGCGCCGGCCTCGATCGCCGTGGGCGAGCCGAGCGGGATCCAGCCGAACTCCACCAATGGCGTGTACTATGTGCTGGTCGCATCGAACACGACCCTGTCGGTTACAGTCAGTTCCGGGGTGGGAACGCCGACCGGGACCATCACCTTCATGAATGGATCGCAGCCGGCCGATCCCACCCAGGTGAATCAGCCTCTGGATGCGAATGGACAGGTCACCTTCAATCTGGAGAACCTGACGGCGGGCACCCAGCCGGGCGGCGTCACCTATAACCTGACCGCCGTCTACAGCGGCGATACGAACTTTGCCACCGAGACCTCCGCGCCGATAACGTTCCAGGTGATCGAGCCGAGCGTTCTGCTTTCGGCCAGCCCGGCGTCGTTATCCACGCCCGCCGGCACTCCGGTCTCGAGTACGATCACGCTCCAGTCGCTGGTGGGCCTCTCCGCCTCGGGCGGGGTGAACATCACCTGCGACAACACCACGCTGCCGCAGTACTCGGAGTGTACATTCAACAACCCGCAGCCGGAATTCTGCGCGGCGCCGGGTACATCGACCTGCTTCCCCACCACGACCACGGTGGTCACCCTCAGCACGAATATCCCGGTGAACGTCGGCAGCCTGCGGACGCAAACCTCGCCCTTTGCTCTGGCTGGCGTCTTCAGTCTCGGGTTGCTGGGGCTGGGGCTGCGAAAGAGAAAGTTGATAAGCCGAGGTATATTCCAGGTCATTTGTCTCACGCTGCTGCTGGCTGGGTCGATCGCGGGCTTTACCGGATGCACGAATTCGGGATACACCCATACTCCGCCGGCGCCGCATGAAGTGACGCCGTCCGGCTCGTACAACGTCAGCATCGTCGTCACCAACGAGGCTTCGGGCTACCAGTATTCGCTGCCCTTCACGCTTCCCGTGACGATCAAATAGGCGGGTGGGACGCAACCAGCTTCCGGAGGGCGGAAATACGGTCTCCGGAAGCAGCAGAGTTCAGACCATTTCTATGCCGCGGGTTTACGCAATGAGCGAGGTTGGTATCAGGTTTTCAGGGAGAAATGTCATGTCCAGCAAGTCATCCATGTCGTTGTGCCGATTCTTCGGAGTTGCGCTCACGCTCCTGCTCCTCGGAGCTTTTTGCGGTGGCGCTGAAGCGCAAACAACGCCGCTGGTGACCGCCAGTTTCGCCACGGGACTGAACCATCCCAGCGGGTGGGGAACCATTGCGCAGACGGCGATTGACAGCTACGGCGACTGGCTGGTGGTGGATTTCTCGAACGGGGCGCTGTATGAATTCCCCCACAACGGCGGGGCCCTGGTTACGCTCATAGCTCCCGGCGGCGTCGGCGGCGGCAACAATCCCGGCGTTGCTATTGATCCGGACAACAACCTCTATCTCGGGGGTAACTGGAACAACTGTCTGGTGGAATATCCATACAACGCGGCAACCCAGACCTGGACTGGCCTGTCGGGGCTGAGTTCCGGCAACAACACGTCCGATGAATGCGGCGTTGCTCCCGAAGGCTTCGCACAATACAGCATCTTTGGATTTTCGCCTTACTACTTCCAGCCATGGGGCATCGCCATCGGCAACAACGACAACATCATCGTGGGCAACCAGAACAGCGGCAACTTCATTTTCAATTTGTATGTTTCGGGCGCCTGGAGCAGCCCTTCCGTTCCTCAGAATTCGAGTTCGACAAGCGACATTATCTCCGCGATGACCAAGCCGCCCATTTCCGTCGCCCAGGACAAATTCGGCAACGTGTATTTTGTTGAGGCGTCCGGCGGATTGTCCGGTGTCTATGAAATTCCAGCGTCCGTGGTGGCGGCCGGCACCGCGGGAGCGCTGACTTCGGATTCAGGCCTTACCCGTATCGACCCGAACCTGCCCAGCGTATCCGGCGTGATTGTCGATCCGAACGGTAACCTGTATGTCAGCGACTCGCAGGACGGTGTGTTCCTGATTCCCAACCCCTCGGGAACCCCGGAGACTGCTTCGGCCGTCATGCTGACCCCGGTGCCGGCGCAGGGCGAAGTCGCCATCGACTGGACCCGCAACATCCTGTATGTTCCCACCACCCAGGCCCAGTCCAACGGCCAGGCCGACGTGGCGAAAGTCACCCTGGACGCAGCGGATTTCGGTTCGGCGAGCGTTGCTGATGTGACGCCTGCGCCCAGCCCCGTCCAGGAGGCAGTGCTGTTCAGCTTCAATGGCTCCGTGACACCGGCATCCTTTAAGATCGTCGAGGCCGGGGACGCCAATCCCGATTTCGTCGCCAGCGGCGGCAGCTGTGCCGCCGGAACCAGTTACGCCGCGCAAAACAGCTGCACCGTCAATGTGAGCTTTGCTCCCCACTCCGCGGGCAGCATCTCCGCCAAATTGCTGATGCTGGATAGCTCCGGCAACATCCTGGCGGCCATGCCGCTGCACGGCACCGGGACCAGCGCCGCGGTTCAGATTCAGGGTGGTACTCAGTCCGCCATCGGGGCGGGGCTGAATACTCCTGGCCAGGTGGCCGTGGACGCTGCGGACAATGTGTACGTCGCGGATTCCGGCCTGAAAGCGGTCGAAGTGTATCCGGCAGGGTCCGGCGCGTCTGCGGCGACGGCCACGGTGGGCACCGGCCTGACAGCGCCGACCGGCGTGGCCGTGGATGGAGCCGGCGATGTTTTTATCGCCGACAGCGGCAGCGTTTACGAGGTTCCTGAAGGCAGCAACGGACTGAATGCCGCCGGTCAGGTCACTCTGATCAACACCGGACTCGGTTCGAACCTGAGACTGGCTGTCAGCGGCCGGGACCGCCTCTATATTTCCGATCCCGATAACCATCGCGTCGTTGAACTCACCAATCTGGGTGGAACCGTCGGTCCCCTGGCTCAGACCGAGACCGATCTCACCGGCTTCAATGCTCCTTCCGCCGTTGCCGTGGATGAGAGCGGCGATCTGTTCGTGGCCGACGGGGCCAACCTGGACGAAATCCCGGTGGGCGGCACCATGACCACGCTGCTCACCAGCCTCAGCACTCCCGCCGGATTGGCCGTCGATCCCTCTGGCGCGGTGTACGTCGCCGAGACGGGCGGAACCATCCGTATTCCCAACGAGAACGGGACGCTCAACGCTGCCGATGAGACCGCCATTGCGGCCAGTGTCACAATGCCGACTTCGGTGGCGCTGGACTCGCTGGGCGAGGTTTACATCACGGATGGGAGCGCGCTGAACGTGAACCTCACCAGCGTGAGCACCTCCTACAATTTCGGCACGCTGAGCACCACCACCTCCACTCAGTCGCAGACGTTTACGCTGGTGAACGATGGGAACACAGCGCTGAACGTCACCGGATTCTCGAGCACGCCGGATTACAGCGAGACCGCGACCACCTGCACGGGCAGCCCGGTGGCCGCCGGCGCAACCTGCACGGCGACCATCACCTTCTCGCCGGGACCCGGCGATGAAGGGACGCTCACCGGCACAGTTCTGGTGCAGGGGAACGTCGCCAACTCGCCAGTAGGCGTGAGCGGCACCGGCGTAGGCGCAGCCCTGGCGCCGTCGATCACCGCGATAACCTCGGGCGGCGCTGCGACGACTGACAACGTCCCGGTGAATGTGGGCGTAGTTGCGGCGTCGGCCACGAGCGCCAGTCCGGCGGCCACCGGAATGGTGACCCTCACAGTGAGCGGCAACGGCATCACGCCGATTACCATGACCGGGCCGCTTTCCGGCGGCGTGGCGCAGTTCAGTCCGCAGAATCTGGTGGTGGGGAGCTATACGTTCACCGCATCCTACACCGGAGACCGGAACTATCTTGGTTCCAATACCTCGACCATCGTGACAGTGGGGGCGGGGCCGGTAACGCTCACTCAGCCGACGGCGACGGAGATCGAGGCATCGGTGCCGTCCTTCCAGATGCCGCAGGCGTATCAGGCAAGTTTTGGCAGCGGAACCGGTTACCTGGTGCTTTGCACGAACCCTGCTACAGGCTGCGACGGTGTGTATGACGGGTCGGATACTACCTGGGTCTATAGCTATCCCGTCACTGTGACGGCGGCGAACGGCTCTCCCGTGACCTGCGTGCCGGTTTATTCGGCCACTGGCGTACTGGAGCGCCAGAACTGCGGGAGCGTTTCTTACAAACTGTCCGGCGGCTACATCAACACCCCTTCGAGCGGCAACTGCGCCGCCGGTACCGCTGAAACGACCAATCAGGTCGACGTCTCCAACGTCAATGGTTCCGCACTGCTGGCTACCAACTGTCTGCAAATCAACAACAGCAACACCACCATCCCGGATCTGATGACCTTCTATACGATCACACCGGTCTACAACGGGACGGACTTTGAAGGCGATCCAGCGAATCCGAATTACAGCTCGGTCACCGGCACGCCCATCAACTTCTGGGCACTGCGCAATCCGATGGTGCAGATCAGTTCCAGTCCGACTTCGCTGACGGTCGCAGCCGGGTCGTCGGTGCAGGCTACTCTCACCCTCACCTCCGTGCTGGGATACGGATACGCGGAGCGCGGCGGCACGCTGAATAACTATTCTCTGCCGCTGGACCTGCAGTGCGATGGGCTGCCCGCCTACGCAACCTGCACCTTCACCTATTCGGCCCCCATTGCGTCCGATCCGAATCCCAACGGAGTGATGTGTGCGCCGGGATCGGCGGCGCAATACTGCGCCGTCAACGTGGGTCCGACTCCCGGAATTACGCTGAGCAACGGCTCTGCCTGCACGGCCAGCGAAGGCTGCATCGGGCCGGGAACTGTGACCATGACCATCAACACGAACGTTTCGACCGCCACAGAGAGCAGTAGTCTGCGAGCGGACCCGGGGAGTTTCGCCTTCGCGGCCATGTTCGGCCTGGGCCTGCTCGGCCTTACGTTCCGCAGAAAGGCACAGAGATGGAGAGGATTCCAGCTGCTGGTCTGCCTGTTGCTCTGCGGCGGCGGGGTCTTTGGCATCACCGCCTGCGGGACTACGAATCTGAGCCCAAGCAGCGCGACGATTACCCCGGCAGGCACCTACAACGTCACCGTCACCGCTAAGGAAACCGGGACCATCCAGGTTCAGGTTCCGGGAGCTGCTGCCGGAGTTACAGAGACGGTCTACGGCAACGCCAACCAGATGTCGCTGCCGTATACCATCAGCGTTACCTTCTCGAAGTAACGCACGTTGTCGCCCGCATTGGAGGATAACGATCGCGGCAACTCGTCGATGGAGGGCGGCGCTGGCACGTACGCGCCTGGCCCTCCGGCCTATGGGGTGCAGCGAGCGCGAGATCAGAGAGCGGATGGCTTGAGGATCGCCTGGAAAGGGGTTGCCACAGCACTGGCGGTATCGACGTCCTTAGTGTGCTGGTGGTGGGCTGCGGGAGAGGCGCGCTTGAGCGGGACGCCGCTGCCCGTAAGCTAATACTTCGATGCAGCCGACTTCTCGTTCCCTTTCTGGCGTCGGTGAGTGATTTGGCGATGATGCGTGAATCGAGAATTATCACCGGTGAGAAGTCCGTTTCACGGGACCGAATCGTAACTAAGTTGTCGGGGCAGCCTTCTCCATCTGTTTCAGCCTCTTCGTCAGCAATTCCTGCTCCCGGAAGTTTTGCGTCATGGCCATGGCGTACTGGATTTCCTCACGCGCCTCACGGAACCTGCCCATTTTCATCAGCAGGTCTCCGCGAACACTGTAAAGCAGATGACAGCCAGCCAGCGCAGAATCAGCAGCCGGCGTGGTTAAGGCATTGACAGCATCAAGCCCAGCGGCCGGGCCTTGCGCCATACCCACAGCGACCGCTCGATTCAGTGCCACGATGGGAGACGGATTGATTTGCAGCAGCGCATCATAGAGCAGCACGATCCGCTCCCAGTCCGTCTCTTCCGCTGTACGAGCCAGCATGTGACAGGCGGCAATCGCGGCCTGCAGTGCATAGGGCTGGCCGCCGCCGCCAAGTCGCTGCGCCTGTTCGAGCGAGGTCATTCCCCGCTGAATCTGCGCGTCGTTCCACAGCGAACGATCCTGATCCGGCAGCAGGATTGCCTCACCGTTCCTTCCCCGGCGGGCTCCGGCGCGCGACGCATTGAGTTCCATGAGAGCGAGAAGTGCGTGAACCTCCGAATCACCGGGAAGGAGTTGCGCGAGCATGCGTTCGATCCGCAGTGCCTCATCGCAGAGTGCAGCCCGCATCCATTCCTCTCCCGCGGTCGCGGTATAACCCTCGTTGAAGATGAGGTAGACAACCGAAAGTACTGACTTCACCCGACCTCGCAAGTCGTCTCCGCGAGGTGTCTCAAAAGGCACATGAGCCTCCGAGAGAGTTTTCTTGGCGCGAAATATCCGCTGTCCCATTGTTTTCTCGGGCACAAGGAAGGCACGCGCGATCTCCGCCGTAGTCAGTCCGCCGATTACGCGCAAAGTAAGCGCCACGCATCCTTCCACAGGAAGCACCGGATGGCACGCTGTAAAGATCAGGCGCAAGACGTCGTCGTCGATCACCTGATCCAGCGCCCGGTCCATTGCCTCTCCGAGCTTTCTCTGCTGTATTTGAAGTTCCCGGGCAATTTCTTCGTGCTTTTGTACAAGCATCTGGCCACGGCGCAGACTATCGATCGCTCGCCGCTTTGCCGCCGTCATCAGCCACGCAGCAGGATTTTCAGGGATGCCTTCTTCCGGCCATCGTTCAAGAGCCGCAACCATTGCGTCCTGGGCCAGTTCTTCGGCAATGCCAATATCGCGGGTGACGCGGGCGATCGCAGCGATGAGCCGCGTAGACTCGATCTTCCACACCGCCTCGATCGTCCGGTCAACGTCACTCATGCCTTTGAGCCTGCCCCGTGCGGAAGCTCCTCATAGCCTTCAGCTGCCTTCTGCACATCTTCAGAGAAATCGCCCATCTCGAAAATCCGGCGGACTTCGATGATCTCGTTATTGGACATGGGTGCCCGCTTCGCCCATTCAATGGCCTCTTCGCGGGAGTGGACCTGGACGATCCAGTAGCCTCCGATCACTTCTTTTGCCTCGGCAAACGGTCCATCTGTTACGGTTGCCTTGCCGTTCGCATAGGAGACACGCGCTCCGGTAGACGGAGGAAACAATCCGTCAAGCGCGAGCAGGATGCCTGCCTTCTGCAGCGCCATGTTGTACTCCTGCATCTTCGCCACCGCTTCGGGATTTGGCATCGCGTCTGGTGCAGCCGATTCATAACCCCGGGGGATCACAATCATCATGAAACGCATTGAGCTACTCCTTTCGTCTTCAGCGGGGCTAGTTCCCCGCCTTCACTATAACGACGAATGGCGAAACCGGAATTCGACAGATTGTCCGGCAAATCTTCGTGCTCATGTTTACATGGCGGTGTTGCTCTCCTCGCCTGTCTCTCGACTTTGTTGCGTTTATGCATCCGTCCCCGGTCGGCCTGTTCCTGGCCTCCTTGCCGCTCCTGAATTTGGGTTACCCGGCGCATGAATCGATCATGACCAGTCGGCTTGTGTCCAGCGGTCTTTTGCGGAGCGATTGTCAATGAATGCCTTCAGGGCGAGGCGCTTATCGAGGTTCGCCGCAGGTTGCCCGGACGCCGACAGCACGATCCGAGTCCCGCGATCGGGAGTTTGTGCGGCTGGCAATCAAGTTGCGGCAACAATCGCGTCCGTCAGGGCCAGCGTCAAAACCGTAATGTCATCCTGCTGCCCAAACTCCCGCGCCCTGTCGGCAATCGTTTGCGCCGGCTGCTGAATCAACTCCCGCGTTCGCTCGAATCCGAACAGCTCACCACTCGTGCCCCGCGCCTCGACCACCCCATCGGAAAGAAACGTCAGCGTATCTCCCGGCTCGAGATGAATCTCCCTTTCCGGGTACTTCACGCCCACCATCGTTCCCAGAGGCAGTCCCGATTCCAGCTCGATCTCCTCGCCATTTTTGGCGCCAATCGTCACCGCCGGCAGCGGAGCAGGCCCTGGCGCCGAAGCGGGACTCGACCTATCCGCCCTGGCCGCGACGCACGCCGGCAACGCCAGCATGGCCGCGAGCACAAACAGCAATTTTCGCTGCAAGAAAGGCTCCGGGAAACGGGGTTTCTGATGATGGCACAGCCCTGTACACTCCCGCAATCCCGTGTTTCAGCCTTCTGCAGTAGATCAGGCCAGGGACCGGGGACCAGGTTCTGGTTAGGCGCCGACGAGTTGCGCGGCAAGTCGAGAGCATCTACCGAGGCATCAGCAAACCGGAAACAGGAAAGCGGCGCCCAGGGTCCTGCTGCAGAAGGGACAGGGTCGCCTGGTTAGCGACCCTGCCTTTACTTAGACTACTGTTGCACCAGCGCTTGAGCCGGGGACCTTTAATTGGCCATGTCCAGAACGATCCGACCGTCGATCTGGCCCTTATGCATGCGCTGGAATATATCGTTGATGTTTTCTATCTTCTCCGGCGCGACGATGGCCTTGACCTTTCCGAGACCCGCCAGCTCGAGGGAGTTGCGCAGATCGCTGGGCGTGCCGACGATGGAGCCCCGAATGGTGATGGCGTTCAGGACGATATCGAAGATGCTCAGCGGGAAGGTTCCCGGCGGAAGGCCGTTGAAGGCGACCGTGCCGCCGCGGCGCACCATGCCGACAGCTTGTTCGAAGGCTTTGAGGGAGACGGCCGTGACCAGGACTCCGTGCGCGCCGCCGATTTCTTTCTTCATGAAAGCGGCCGGATCGGTGTTGCGCGCGTTGACGGTGACGGTGGCTCCGAGTTTCTTTGCGAGTTCCAGTTTGCGATCGTCGACATCGACGGCGCCGACGTGGAATCCCATGGCCCTGGCGTACTGAACGGCGAGATGCCCGAGGCCGCCGATGCCGGAGACGACGATCCACTGGCCAGGCTGGGCGTCAGTCATGAGGAGGCCCTTATAGACGGTGACGCCGGCGCAAAGGATGGGCGCGATCTCAACGAAGTCGGCTCCATCGGGCACGCGGCCGACATAGGCGGGGTCGGCGAGCGCGTACTCGGCAAAGCCGCCGTTGACCGTGTATCCGGTCATCTGCTGGTGCTCGCACAGGGTTTCCCATCCCGCCATGCAGTACTCGCATTTTCCGCAGGCGGTGTGCAGCCAGGGAATCCCCACGCGGTCGCCTTCTTTCATGGTGCCGTTGACGCCGCGGCCGAGAGCCGAGACGTAGCCCACGCCCTCGTGGCCGGGGATAAAAGGCGGCCTGGGCTGGATGGGCCAGTCTCCATCGGCTGCGTGCAGGTCGGTGTGGCAGACGCCGCAAGCCTGAATCTTCACCTGGATCTGGCCCGGACCCGGCTCGGGTATCGGTTTTTCTTCAATCGTGAGCGGCTTGCCGAATTCTCGAACCACGGCCGCCTTCATCGTTTTTGCCATTGCTGTTCTCCGTTCCTGATCGGGTTCCCGGTCGGCGAGGACAGGGAAGGAATTTCGGTGTCCGCGCGGCGGGAGGCGCTCGTCGCGTCTCCCGCGGACGGAGGCTGTGAATGCTTAAAAGAAGCCCATTGCTTTGGTGCTGTAGCTGACCAGCAGGTTCTTGGTCTGCTGGTAGTGATCGAGGATGATCTTGTGCGTTTCGCGGCCGAAACCGGACTCCTTGTAGCCGCCGAATGCTGCGCCAGCCGGATACAGGTGGTAGCAGTTGGTCCAGCAGCGGCCGGCTTTGATCTCGCGACCGACGCGATAGAGGTTGTTGGGATTGCGCGACCATACGCCGGAGCCGAGGCCATAGACGGTGTCGTTGCCGATCTCGATGGCTTCGTCGATGGTCTTGAACGTGGTGACAGAGAGGACGGGACCGAAGATCTCCTCCTGGAAGATACGCATCTTGTTGTTGCCGGCGAAGACGGTGGGTTGCAGGAAGTATCCGTTCTCGAGGTCGCCGCCGAGGTGCGCGGGCTGACCGCCGGTCAGGCACATTGCTCCTTCTTCCTTGCCGATTTTGATGTAGTTGAGAATCGAGTTCATCTGGTCTTTCGACACCTGCGGCCCCATCTGCGTGGTGGGAAGCAGCGAGTTGCCGACCTTGATTTTGGCCACGCGGGCCACCGCCCGCTCGATGAACTTGTCGTAGATGGATTCCTGAACGAGTGCCCGCGACGGGCAGGTGCAGACTTCCCCCTTGTTGAATGCGAACAGGGCGAAACCTTCGAGGGCCTTGTCGAGGAAGTCGTCATCGGCGTCCATGACGTCGGCGAAGAAGATGTTGGGCGACTTGCCGCCGAGCTCGAGGGTCTGCGGAATGATGGGCTCGGAAGCGTACTGCATGATGAGCCGGCCGGTCGTGGTTTCGCCGGTGAAGGCAATCTTGGCGATGCGCTTGTTCGACGCCAGAGCCTTGCCCATTTCTCCGCCGGGGCCGCTGATGACGTTGAGGACGCCGGGAGGAAGCAGTTCGCCCACCAGCTGCGCAAAGATCATGATGCTGAGCGGGGTATTCGAGGCGGGCTTAATGACGACGCAGTTGCCGGCGCCGATGGCGGGAGCCAGCTTCCACGCGGCCATGAGCAGGGGGAAGTTCCAGGGGATGATCTGGCCGACGACGCCCAGCGGCTCCTTGAAGTGGTAGGCGACGGTGTCCTTGTCGAGTTCGCTGATGGATCCTTCTTCAGCGCGGATGCAGGCGGCGAAGTAGCGGAAGTGATCGATGACGAGGGGAACGTCGGCGTTGCGCGTCTCGCGGATGGGCTTGCCGTTGTCGAGAGTTTCCGCCAGGGCCAGAGTTTCGAGGTTCTGCTCAAGCACATCGGCGATCTTCAGCAGCGCAGTGGCGCGCGCGGCGGGAGAGGTGTGTCCCCACTCTTCCTTGACGGCGTGCGCGGCGTCGAGGGCCAGCTCCACATCGGCCACGCCGGAGCGCGCGAATTCGCAGATGGGGTCGCCGTTGATGGGGCTGTGGCTCACGAAGTAGCGGCCGGTGGTGGGAGGCACCCATTTGCCTCCGATGAAGTTGTCGTATCTTGACCGGACGCCCGAATGACGCAGTACCTCGAGCGCGTCATAAATCGACGAAGACGGAATGACGGTTGTAGCCATAATTGCTTTCTCCTTTGGCCGGCGGCAAACGCACGAATGCTGGTTGCTGCCGATCGTCAGGCATTGCTGACGGTGCTGAGCCCTCGCGGGCCACAATGGTCGTGAGCGCGGCCGCGCGGATGTCGCCGCGTGACCAGTTCAGGAGATCGGAAGACGATGTTTCTTGTTGGACCCAGGATGCGCTACGAGCAAAGAACATAGCGGTCGGAGAAAGAAACAGGATGTGATTGGGATCACACGGCTGCCAGTCGAAAGTAATGGGCGAATGTGATTCGAATCACCGTGAGTGTGGCTGCCTAACTGTTACTTATGAGCCGGGAGCAGAGCTCGCGACCAGCCGCTTGCCTCAAGGGAGAACAACAAGCGAATGCAGCCTATAACCAGCGAAGTCATGGAAATCCCTGCCGAGCAGGGAACTGTCAGTTACTCGCGCAGCTGCCCATTTACAGCTGCGGTCAATGTCAATCGCCTGCTGACCGGCCCAGCCTCAGAGAAAGAAACGCGACATATTGAGATATCCCTGGAAGGGTCGGGCATTCGGTATCTTCCCGGAGACTCGGTGGGCGTGCTGCCGGAGAACCGCTGCGACATGGTGGAGGAGGTGCTGTGGCTCCTGCATTGCAGAGGTGATGAGGCGGTGACCGACTTCTATGGCGGCGCCCTCGACCTGCGCACCGCGCTTACGTCGTGGCTGATGATCGGAAAAATGACCGGCGCAACGGTGAAGAGCTGGGCGAAGCTGACGGGCAACCCCGAGCTGGCGGAGCTGGCGGCGCCGGAAAACAGGAAGAGGCTGGACGATTATCTCTGGGGGCGGGAGTTTCGGGATTTGCTGGAGCAGTATCCGGTGCAGCTCGCGGATCCGCAGCTGATCTTCAAAATCCTTCCCCGCCTGGCTCCCCGGCTGTACTCCATCTCGTCAAGCCAGGCGCTCCATGCCGATACCGTGCATCTGTCGGTGCGGGTGGTGCGCTACGAGAGTTATAACCGGGAGCGGCTGGGAGTCTGCTCCGGACAGATCGGCGAGCGCACGCCGCCGGGAAGCACGCTGCCCATCTTCATCCATTCGAACCAGCTCTTCCGGATGCCCACCGATCCCTCGACCCCGGTGATTATGGTGGGGCCGGGCACCGGGCTCGCGCCGTTCCGGGCGTTCCTGCAGCACAAGCAGGCAGGCTGCGGCGAATGGCCGATGTGGCTGTTCTTCGGCGAGCAGCGCCAGCAGCAGGATTTTCTGTATCGGGACGAGATGCTGGGCTGGCTGAAGAGCGGCGTGCTGCAGCGGCTGGACACAGCGTTTTCGCGCGACCAGCGCGAGAAGATTTATGTGCAGGATCGGATCCGCGAGCAGGCTCGGCAGCTGTGGGAGTGGCTGGAGCAGGGCGCCTGTTTCTACATATGCGGCGACTCGAAGCGGATGGCTCCGGATGTGGAGGCGGCCATGCTGGGGGCCATCGCGGAACACAGCGGCAAGGGCGCAGACTATGCGTCCGGCTACGTGGCGGAGATGAAGAAGCAGAAGCGCTATTTGCGAGACGTGTACTGAGCCAGCTGCGCACGGGTGCGACGCGGCGCGTCCGCGCTGTTTCCGGAACCGGGTTTGTCGATGGCGATGCCGACCTGGCGACTTTGGGCGCGCGTCGGCACGTCACTGCCGATGCGCTTACCGCAGTGGCGCGCCACGACGTTCATCGCGGCAGGGGCAATGCGCCCATCATCTCTGTGCATGATGCCCGTCGTTAGGGGCGAAGGGTTTGGTTATTGATGTATATATCAAGTATAGCTTGTAAAAGATAGAGTATTGATGTATACATCAATTATGAAAACACTCCAGGAACTCGGGGAGGCGGTGGCATCCATGAGGCGGGAACTTCGGCTGAAACAGAAGGACGTGGCCGAGCAGGCCGGGATCACGCCGGAATCGCTTCTGCGTTTTGAGCGCGGTCAAGTCTCTGAATTCGGCTCCCGGAAGCTCCTCGCTGTGCTCGCCGTTCTCGGCATGGAAATCACTTTTGTAAAGACCGGCATGTCTGGCTCGCTCGATGAACTCCGGCGGGAGCGCGGCGGCGCATGAAGCTCTCGGCCTACGTGCATGGTCGTGAAGTTGCCGTTCTCGAATCGGCCGGCGACTTCAAAAGCGTCCTTACTTATTTACCGAACACAGCCGCCGACGACTTCGTCTCACTGACGATGCCTGTGCGCACGGAGTCCTGGGTGTGGAACGACCAGCTTCCTCCCATATTCCAGATGAACCTGCCGGAAGGCTATCTGCTGCAGGTGCTGCAGGAGCAGTTCGGCCCCCACGTTGGCGCCAGCCCACTGGCGCTCTTATCGGTCGTGGGCAGAAATATGGTGGGCCGGATCCAGGTAGCTGCCCATGGTGCGCAGTTGGAGGAGCCAGCAAAGCCCGTTGAGGTTGCCGACTTGCTGCAGGGCGACAACTCGGAAGAGGCGTTTGCAGAATTAGTGCGACAGCATGCGACCAGCGGTGTTTCGGGCATGCTGCCGAAGTTTCTGGATGCGCAGGAAGAGACGGAGCAAAAACCGACTGCCTCTGGCAGGCGACTTGGTCGGCATCAGAAAGCGACTCTGCTGACTCGCCGGCACATCATCAAAGGTTCTTCAGGCAGGCTGCCATTTGCGGCGCTGAATGAATACCTGTGCATGCAGGTGCTGGGCAGTGTGCTTCCCAGCGCAAAAACAGAGGTGTCGCGGGACGGCAATGCTCTCGTTGTCCATCGCTTTGATGTGAACGATGAAGGACAGCCGCTGTGGGGGATGGAAGACTTCTGCGCCCTCTTGGGCCTGCGTCCTGCGCAGAAGTATGAGACCACATGGGAGCGAATCGCGCGTGCCGTTCGCGATCATGTCCCCGGCAATCGTCAGTACGAAACCTTCCAGCACCTGGCGGCAATCCTGCTGCTAACTTATGCGCTGCGCAATGCGGACTGTCACGCGAAGAACATCGCTCTGCTATACACATCACGAGCGGATGTGCACTTCTCGCCTGCCTACGACTTTCTCACCACGAGCGTGTACGCGGGCTACCAAAACAACCCTCCGGGGATTTCCTTTGGCGGCAAGAAGACTTGGACACCAGGGAAAAACCTGTCGAAGTTCATCGCCGCAACGTTCGGCATACCCCTTCGGGAACAATCCGAAATGGTCGAGCGCATCAGCGATTCAGTTGCGGATGCTGTTCCTCTCGTCCGAAACAAAATGTCCGATCTTCCGGAATTCGGGGACACCGGCAGACGGATGCTGCTGGCATGGCAAGAGGGCGTAAACGGCCTGCGAGATCGCCGCGTGTATTCCGTTGGAGACTGGCCTGCGGGCAAGGTTTTCGACGGAATCTCCGATGTGCCACAACTCGAATCTCCACGATCAGCCCTCGGCCGTTCGCCCCTGCTCGGTGACCGGTCAAAACGACCAGGGAAGAAAGCCTGATCTGTCGAGTGGAACTCTCATCTTCCTGGGTGGCGCGATGAAAATGTGTCGACCGCTGCTCCAGTGAGACGTAGCTGAACATCCCGTCCTGCACCCGCTCGTCTCCACGCATGGTCATGAGACGGATCACAGCGACTCTGCGCCACGCAGCAGGAACCTGGTTCAACAAACTCCTGAACTCCAGGCCGCTAATCCTGGCCGACTGCACGTTTCCGGAATCAAAAGGTCGAGGGAATTCCTCATAAGGGAAGGGGAATCATTCTTGCTTTGCCATCATCGCCGCCTTGCCGGCAGCGCCGAGACCACCCGGCCACCAGTTCCAGTCGCCGGCGATACGAAGGAGCGCGGGGCCGATGACCATGCGGACGAGGGTGGCGTCGATCAACACTGCGACCGCCAGGGTGAAGCCGATCATCTTCACGACGAGAAAATCGCCAAAGGTGAATGCGGCGAAGACCACGATCATGATGGCCGCGGCGCTGGTGATCAGCCCGGCGGTTTTGGCCATGCCCTCAGGGATTGCATCCCTTTCGCTCAGTCCGCTCTTTCTGGCTTCGAGCACGCGCGCGACCAGAAAGACTTCGTAATCCATGCTCAGCCCAAAGACGATGGCAAAGGCAACGATGGGAACGAGAGGAAACACGCTGCCCGTTCCGCCATGGACTCCCAGCAAGCGGACTCCATGCCCGTCCTGGAAGACGACAACCAGCGCGCCGATCGAGGCAGCCACCGACAGGAGATTCAGGCCGACGGCCTTGATTGCGGCGAAGACCGACCTGAACCCGACCAGCAGCGCCAGCAGAGTGCCTGCCACGACCAGCGCCATGGCTGACGGAAAGTGACGGAGAACAATCGTCTCATAATCCGCATTGAGCGCCGGGATGCCTCCGATGAGCAGCGTCGCCCCCGGTATTCCGGTGAGTTTCGGCGCACCGATCTTTCTGAGCTCTCGAACCCAGTTGACCTGATTGCGCAGGGAGACGGAGGTTGCCGGCACAACTTCGAGCAAGGCTGCGTGGCCGTCCATGCTCAGGAACGTTCGTTGGGTTTCGCGCGAGAGGCTGTCGAGATACGACCGGTCGCCCGCCGTCAGCGTGGTAATGGAAATCACGCGGAAGCAGCGGGGATCACTCGCGAGCTTTTTACTGAGGCGATCGACCGCATTCCACCCCGCATCGGTTTGCGCGATGGAATCCCTGGGGAATTGCACGATGACGCGCAGGGACTCGACAACGCCGGAGCGATCCATGCGCTCCAGTGCGTTGAGCGCGTCCACCGATTCCGCGGCCTGGGGAAGCCAATTCACCTGAGGCACACTGGTATCGAGGTGCCGGACCTGCCAGGCGAGCAGGAGCAAAGGGACGCCGGCCAAAAGGAGTGCGAGCCAGGGATGGGCGACAATCAGATTTCCCCAACGCCGCCAGCGCCTTCCTGTAAGCCCATCGCGACGCGCGTCCAGGGTTGGAGTAGAGGGCAATTTGCCGAAGTCAATGCGCGGGCCCAGCAAGCCCATTGCCGCGGGAACAAGAGCGTTGGTGAGTAAGACACTGACCCCGGCAACCAAAATCCCGGCTACGCCGATGGACCGGATTTCGCTGATGGGAACGGTCAGCAGGGCGAGGAATCCGATGGAGACGGTGGAAGCCGAGATTAACAGCGTTCGACCAGCATGATGGGCCGCGAGGGCGGAACATCGGGGGCTGTCGTGTCCGGCGGCCATGGCTTCGCGGAACCGGCTGACCATGAGGAGCGCATAGTCGATGCCCAGGCCCAGGCCGAGCATGGTAGCCAGATTCTCCACGAGGATCGACAGGTGCCAGCGCCGCGCCAGAAACGCGGTGATCGCCATGGTTGTGGCAATCGCGAGCTGCCCAACGGCGAGGGGAATGAGGGCGGCGACGAAGCTTCCGAAGGCCACCAGCAGAAGCGCCAGAGTTGCCGGAATCACCAGACTCTCGGCGCGCCGGACCTCGTCGGCGCTGGCTTTGCGAATGTCGAAATTCAGCGGGACCTCGCCGGTGAGCTCAAGCTTTACGGCCGGATACCGGCTGCGCAGTTGATTTTCAAGCGATCGTGCAAGCCGGTGAAGCCCTGGAACCAGCGACTCCACGGGGCCCTCGGTCGAGTCCAGCCCGATCAAGACAAAAGTACCGCCGCCCTTCCCAAGAAAGATGGGATCGCGCAGGTCGAGGTAAGAGACGACGCCGGAAATACCCGGTGCATCTTTCAGGCTTGACTCGATGGTTTCCAGGGCTTGTGCGCCCTGGTCCGAATTGGCGGGCGGGAGGCCCTGCGCGACAAGAACGACGCGGTTCACAAACGGGGAACGAAAACGCGTCACCAGTTCCTGGCGGACCGTTTCCGCCTGGCTCCCCTCCACGCGCGTAGCGGTCTCAAAATGGCTGTCTGCGTGAAACGAGAAGGGGAGAAGGGCAAGGGATGCAGCCAGCACGACACCCGGAAACAGGAAACGCCGCACACGCATGGTCTTCATCATGTCATACAGAATCGGCGTCCGTGAACTCCCTGGGGGCGCCAGCGAACCAGCAAACGCCAAACCCCTTCTCTGGTGAGCGCAATGGATACGCCGGGCGCCCGGAGTATACACTGGCGGCTGAGCGCAATCGTTCCTCTTTCATGATCCAGTTTGTGCCTCGTCGTTCAAGGAGGATTCATTCATCTTTCTCTGTTGCTCGCATTGCTGATCGTCAAGCAGTCAGGAGCGTCTGATCCTCGCACAGGCACCTGGACTCTCTCGTCTGCGCAGTCCAGCCTCGAGCCTCCGAATCGGCTCACTCTTACGTTGCTGCATGGCGCTGTCCATGTTGTCATGAGCGGCGAAAACCGGCTTGATGTGATTGCGAAACAGAAGGGGCAAAAATCGCCGGTGTCAGGCAATCCGGCATTCGATCAGATCGAACTGCATCGAATGGGCAGGAGGCAGGCGGAAGTTCTGGAAGAGAAGGATGGATCGGTTGTCGCAACCGTCCGGGAAAAACTGTCGCCGGATGGAAACGAGCTGATCGCGACCACTGTTTCCCAGGGCCATCCCGATCAGGTCTCGGTGTGGACTCGAACCGGGGGAGCGAAGGTTGCTCGAGACCTGTTTGCCGGCGAGTGGACCGAGGACCTCAGCAAGACCCTTCTGCGGCAGGGGCTGGTGCTGAAAATCGAGTCGGACCCGGGCGGCGCAGTTCATTTCATCGGCGACTTCAGCTATACCGCACGCTTCGATGGAAAGCAGTACGATCTCGTGAACTCGCGCAACGACACCGTGACGCTCGAGCGTGTCGACGCTCACACCGTCGATTGCCTCTACCGGCGCGACGATCAAATCACGCAGAAGGACAGGTGGGTCGTTTCCGCTGACGGGCAGCAGATGACCGTCACCACGACAGGGACACTGGAAGACGGCCAGCGGTTGAACGAGAAGCTCGTGTTCAGGAAGCAGTAGCCGGCAAAGCGTCAGGAAAACCTGGCAGATTCGCCGGAGCTGCAACTTCTGTCTCGCGCGGCGCGACAGAGATGATGCCCTTGCGGTGCATGAATTTCAGGATGCCCCTGACCGTATCTTCGAGGGACGGGTCCGCCTGGCCGAATACCGAGGCATCCCGCGCGATCTGGTAGGTGGAGCTGTCGTACCGTTTGAACTCCATCGCCGAGATGTTGTCGACAGAACCCACCAGAAAGTCCAGAAGCGGGAAGAGAAGATCTTCCTTCCGGCATCTCCGAATCAGTTCCGGTACAAAATCCGGCAAGCTGAAGATCTCGAATTGACGGCCTGTCGCCCGGGTAATCAGGGTGGTGATGTCCATCATATTGGAGTACTCGTCGCGCACCACGTGAAAAGTCTGATTCGCCGTGCGCGGCGTGGCGGAGATGGCGACGATGTTGTTGGCGACAATGTCGGCGGGCACGAAGCTGACCTGGTTCAGTGTGTCGACGCCAATGCCATAGTTGACCATGAAGGCCAGCAGGCGAACGGCAATGTCAAAGTTGTTGCCGCCGCCGGTGATCGACGGACTCACGAGCGCCGGCCGGAAAATGCGCGTGGACAGACCGCGGCTGCGCGCGTCGAAGACCACTTGTTCCGCGACCCATTTTGACTGGCTGTACCCGAAGTCCAGGAGCTCCATATTCGCGTTTTGATCGGTTTCATAGAGCACGGATTTGATCGCCCAGCCGAACACGAAAGTCGTCGAAACGTAATTGAATTCTTTTGGCCTGCCTTCGAAGGCAAGGCGCAGGACTTCATTTGTTCCCAGCACGTTCGCTTCGCGCATGCGGTCGTAATTGAACAGATAATTGACCGTGGCGCCGTTGTGAAAGATGGTGTCCAGTTTATCCGCGAGCCGTGCCCATGTGTCGGGCATCAGGCCGAGGCAAGGCTGGCCAAGATCGCCGCAGACGGGAATCACGCGTGCTTCGAGCTTTTCCATCAGGCGGGCATCGCGCAGCCCGGCGGACTCCATGGCGGTCCTGAGCCTTTGCATGGCCTGCTTGTCGCTGGGGGCCCGGACGAGCACGTGAATCGTCGCCTGCGTTTGTTCGAGCAGGCTCCTGATGAGGAAAGGCCCAATGAAGCCGGTGCCGCCGGTGAGCAGGACCTGATCCAACACCGGGATTTTCGGCACCAGTTCCGGCGCAGGCGGCTCGAAGATCAGCTTGCGGTCCTTCTCCATCTGCTGCTTCTCGGCCGCGCTTTGTTCGTCGCGGAAAGCAGCGAGAGCGTAACGCAGATGAACCAGGGCCTCTTCGGGCGCCTGCTCCAGCTGCTCGGCCAGGGCAAACATTTCGGCGATGCTCACGCGCTGAACCACGCCGATATCGACCTGCCGCGCCAGCATCTCTGCGCCATGATCCTTCAGAAGCTCCTTCAGCTCATGCATGAACACAACAAGGTCCAGGGAGTCGAGGCCGGCTTCGACCAGGTTGTAGGTTTCGTTGCCGGTCAGGTTGTACCGTGCTTTCAGTTCGGCAAAAGGCGTGTGCATCGCCGGCCGGGCGGCAGCGTCCCCGGCTTCCTTCTCACTCGAAAAATCGGAGTGAACGGTGAACTGACCGTCCAGCCACATCTGCCTGGTCTTGTGGCGCATGATCTTGCCAGAGCTGGTTCGCGGAATCGCGCGAGGCGCGATGAGCGAAATCGCAGCCACTTCCACGTTCAGGTAATTGCGGATCGCGGTGGCAATCTGGCGAGCGTCGGGCAGCGCCCTGGGGTTCCTGACTTCGGCAACGATGGCCAGCCCCGGCTCGCTGTCTTCGTGGATCTGGAAGGCGACCACGCAACTGTGCCGGATCAGACCGGATGCCTTCTCGACAATGTCCTCGATATCCTGCGGGTAATAGTTCTGGCCGCGCAGAATAATCATGTCCTTGATGCGGCCGCAGACGTACAGCTCGCCTTCGTGCATGAACCCCATGTCGCCGGTTCGCAGAAAGCCGTCTTCATAGGGTGTGTCGTCGACCAGACGGGCCCGAAACTGCTTCAGCGTCAGTTCCGCATTGTTCCAGTAACCGCGGCACTTGCCGCTTCCGGCGAGCCAGATTTCACCAATGTGGCCCGGTTTCAGGGCGAAGTGCCCCTCGGGGTCGACGATCTTGACATCGAGCCCCAGGAGCGGATTGCCGCAGCTCACAATCTTCGTGGAGCTGTCGATTTCAAAGACTTCCGTCGTCATGCGGGCCTTTCCCAGGGCCAGAGCGCGTTTATTGACGGAAGCGATGTTTCGGCCGCCCAGCGAAACCGCCAGAGTGTTCTCGGCCAGCCCATAGGCGGCATAGAAGCTTTCCGACCTGAGCCCGTAAGGCTGGAACGTTTCGAGGAACCGCGCGTAGGTGTCGGGTTTCACCGGTTCCGCGGCGCACATGAGGATGCGGAGGGAACTGAGGTCGCAGCCCTCAAGACTATCTTTCGATAGCCTCCCGGCGCGGAGGCAATAATCGTAGGCAAAGTTGGGCGCCGCCGTCGCGGTGGCGCCGTAAGCCGTGATCGTATCGAACCACAGAATCGGCCGCTGAATGAAGTCCATGGGAGCGAAACCGTAGGTCGTGCCCCCCTTGAGCGCCGGATACAGGTAGCAGCCGATCAGGCCCATGTCGTGATACTGCGGGAGCCACGAAACCACGACCGGCGAAGGATGATCGATCACCAGGTCATAGGTCTTCAGGATGTTCTCGTGGGTGACGATCACGCCTTTGGGTTCGGTCGTCGAGCCGGAGGTGTACTGAAGAAACAGAATCTCCGAGGTCTCGAATTCAGGCTGGCCCGGGATCGCGTCCACGAAACCTTCTGTGGGAATCCACGAGAGGCCTGAAATGTAGTCCACATCCACTCCCGAGGCCTTAACGGCGCTGCGGGCGAGATTGGTACGGAGAGAAGCGTGCTGGTCCTGGGTCGTGAGAATCGCGGCTGCGTTGCAATCCCTGGCGATGTGCACCATCTTGTAGAGCGCGCTCTGGAAGTTCCGCGAACTGGGAGGATAGACGGGCACCGGGATCAGGCCGGCGCGAACGCATCCGTAAAAAGCGCAGATCATCTCGAGCCCCGGCGGGTATGCGAGCAGGAGACGGTCCCCGGTGGTGAAGCGGCCCTGTTTGCGCAAATGTCCTGCGATGGCGTGCGTCCGCTGCAAAAACGACTGGTAGGTGTAGCTCTCGACCGGGTCGCCGTTCAAGTCAAGGTACGAATACAGAAGCTTATCCGGGTGCTCAACGGCCAGCCTGTCGAGTTGGTCCATCACGGACGCCATCGTCAATCTGTCATCCTCCAGGGTTGAATCGAACCAGATGAAAAGGGTAGGGCATCGCGATCCGGGCGTCGCAACTCGGCGGACCCCAGGCGTACACACCTGAGGGGAGTCGACGGTGAGGTCTGTCGCGTGCTCTCCGCAGCTCAGGCTTCGCTCGATGCATTGGGAAGGAAAACTTCATTGCGTCGCCAGGGCGCCAAGAGAAACCTGCGCTCTCCGGCCTGGTATCAGCCCATGCAAACGATTCCATCCTTTAAGGATTGTTAACGCAACCATGGTACCAAAGCTGTTCGGAATGTATACGCTGATTCTTCTATCCGTATGAATACGCGGCTGGTTCTATCCTCTCACTGTTTCCTTGATTGAAAATCGGAACTTTGGATAGACTGGACAGCACGTACGCACCTGCCGCCGGAGTGTGACGAATGGATTACGTCGAGTTCAAGCATCAGGACGGCAGGCGCCTTGGCGGCAGCGAGGCCACGGTGGTGGCCTCCCATGAATTCGACCGGGCCAGCACCCGGCCCGGTGCGACTGCGTCCGAACACTCTGCCGGCCCGGCGGTTAGAAGTTCCTTTCCGAGGGTCCTGCGCTCGCGCCTCGACGGATTCTTTGTCGACCAGAAGATCTCGCCCAAGGCCGACACCGTGATGTGGAGCAAGATCGCGATCGGTTTGACGGTTCTGGTGGGTTCGTGGGCGGCCATCTACTCGTTCCGGCCGGCCGCATGGACCTTTGTCGTCCTCTATCTTTTTGGGGGGCTCGCGCAGACCTTCCTGATGCTGAACATCGCTCACGACAGCAACCACAACGCTATCTCGTCGCGAGCGGTCGTGAACAAGACGCTGAACTATGTTTTCGATCTCTGCGGCGTCAACTCTTACATGTGGCGAGTCCTGCACCATCGCGGGCATCACTCCTGCGTCAACCTCCAGGGGGAGGATGACGCGCTTTCAGGACGCGGCATCTTTCGCTTTACTCCCCATGAGGTGCGGACGCCATGGCATCGGTTCCAGCACATCTATGCCTTGTTCGTGTACGCGATGTTTTCCATCGATTACGTGTTCTTCCGGGACTTTCAGTGCTTTTTCTTTCCCACCCATGACTACCTGAAACGCGCCCGGCACCCGTGGCGTGAATACGTCATTCTGTTTGCGGGGAAAGCGTTCTACCTGTCCTACATGCTGGTTCTGCCGGTGCTGGTCCTGCGAAAATCGCCCCTGCTGGTCGCGGGCGCGTTTCTGCTGGTGCACCTGATCGTCGGTTTGAGCGTCACACTCGTATTCCAGACCACGCACACGATCGACAGCACCTATTTTCCCGCGGCACGGGGCGAATTCGAAAACGGCGTGTATCACATCTTCGCGACCACCGCCGACTATGCGACCGAGAATCCTGTTGTGGACTGGCTTACAGGCGGGCTGAACCACCATATCGTCCACCATCTGTGCCCTCATGTATGCCATACGCATTACCGGCGGCTGACAAGAATTGTGAAAGCGACT
>Ga0335072_10001338_pt1 | contig 40252 bp, 46 predicted proteins | sample Lox_Sample_21_FD_206725 | JGI IMG/M metagenome (GOLD analysis project Ga0335072, IMG submission 206725) | Soil microbial communities from Loxahatchee National Wildlife Refuge, Florida, United States - Lox_Sample_2.1 | ecosystem: Environmental > Terrestrial > Soil > Wetlands | place: USA... | reverse complement strand
ACTCCGCAGTCAGCCGGCCGCTATCGTCGAACAATTCATCCGGCTTGTAGCTGCGCATCCACGCTTCGAGGAGCCGCAGATGCTCGGGGTTTTCGCGAACGCCTGCGAGTGGTACCTGATGGGCGCGGAACGTTCCCTCGACGGGTATGCCGTCGACATCCTTCGGACCGGTCCAGCCTTTCGGCGTACGCAAGACGATCATCGGCCATCGGACGTCAGTCTGCGGCTCACGCTCGCGCGCGCCGGCTTGAATTCTGATGATTGCGTCGTAGCATGCATCCAGCGATGCAGCGAACAGTTGGTGCATGCGCTCCGGATCGTCGCCTTCAATGAAATGCGGCTCATAGCCGTGACCGCGATAGAGCGCATCGAGATCACGGTCGCTCATGCGGGCTTGAACCGTTGGCCCGGAGATCTTGTAGCCGTTCAGGTGCAGAATCGGCAGCACCGCGCCGTCCCGCGCCGGGTTCAGAAAACGTACGCTTTTCCAGCTGCCTTCGAGCGGGCATGTTTCGGCTTCACCGTCGCCGACGACGCAGGCAATCAACAGATTCGGATTGTCAAAGGCAGCACCGAATGCATGCAGCAGCGCGTAGCCGAGCTCGCCGCCTTCGTGAATCGAGTTAGGCACATGCGGACCGCAATGGCTCGATACGCCGCCGGGCGTCGAAAATTGCCGGAAAAATAACCGCATGCCCTGCGCGTCGCGCGTGATGTCGTGATGCGTTTCGGAGTACGTTCCCTCGAGGTATGCGTGCGCGTTCAGCGATGGTCCGCCGTGACCGGGACCCGAGATGTAGATTATGCTCGCGCCTCGCTGTTTGATGAGGCGGTTCAAATGGGTGTAAATGAAATTCTGTCCGGCGGATGTCCCCCAGTGTCCGAGCAGTCGCGGCTTGATGTCCTCGGGCGTCAGCGGGAGTTTCAGCAGCGGATTGTCGCGCAAATAGATTTGGCCTACGCACAAGTAGTTGGCGGCCATCCAGTATTTGTGCATCCTTGCCAGCTCGGTGCGGGTGAGAGGACCTGGGGCATCGTTCGTCTGGGTACCATGCATCTTCGCCTTGCCGCCGATCGCGGTGGAAAGCGGAGCGTCGAACGTAAACAATGTTGACCTCAGCGCGGGGGTTGAGTTGCCTCTTTAAAAGTCGCGAACTCTTCTTCGAGCGCGCCTTTCAGATTGTCGAGCAGTATCTGGATTGTAGCGCGGGCGATCTTACTACCGACGACGGCGTCGAATGCAGCGCCGATGTCACCGAGCGGCGGGGTGTACCCGCCTTTGAGCTCCAGCTCCGTTTTCCCACTGTGAGGGCGAACGATCAGGGCTCCGCTAAATGTCGGGAAAGGGCCACCGCCTTCAGGCCCCCATTCGAGGGTCATGCCCTCGTAGCCGCGGCCTGTCGACAGCGGGCTGCGGCTTTGCGACGAGAAAGTCACGCGAACGTTTTGAGTGATGCCGAGTTCGGTCGGCAGGCCGAGTGAGCTGAGGGGGACGGCCAGCGAAAGAACATTTTTCTTGTTTGCAATATAGCGCTCGAGCCCGCGCAGGGCGACCGACGGAGGGCTTGCGATGATGATGGACTCATTTATGCGCGTCATGGTGCTAACATCTTCGAAGATCGCATGGAAGAACTCATGAAGGCGCTTTCTCGAAACGTTCTCAAGATTGCGCTCATCATGTTGCTGTCGACGAGCGCGGCAATTGGGCAGACCGACTACGTCAGTTTTTCGAGCCTAGATAAGAGTTTTCACGGTCAGCTTACGGCGACCGTATATTTGCCTGCGGGAACCGGACCTTTTCCGGCGATGGTGCTCATGCACACGTGCGCCGGGATCCAAACGTATGTCGGCGCTTGGGCGGAATGGTTTTCAGATCAAGGGTACGAGGCTATCGTTGTCGACAGTTTTGGTCCGCGCGGCGTCGGAAGCGTGTGCGGAGTCGGTGGTTATCCGGATGAGCGAGCGCGGGCGCTCGACGCATACGGCGCGCTGACGTATTTACGCACGCGATCTGACGTCGATGGAACGCGCATCGGCGTGATTGGATGGTCGCATGGCGGCGGCGCGGCGCTCGCCGCGGACGACAAAGCCGAAGCGCAGGCGTACGCGGCCGGGAACGGCTTTCGCGCAGCCGTAGCCCTCTATCCGGTCTGTGGCTTCATGCCGCACGACGTTTCCGGTCCCTTGCTCGTGCTTTTGGGCGCGAACGACGATTGGACGGGCGCCACTCCGTGCGATCGCGTCGTCAAAAGGATGGCCGGTTCAGGAGAGCCGGTCTCCGACTACATCTATCCGGGCGCAACCCACGCGTTCGACAATCCCGCCGACCGCGGCGTCATGCACATTCGTAATCACTATTACACGTTGGACTACAATGCTGATGCTGCGATGGATGCGCACGCCCGCGTGGCAGCATTCCTTGCCGACGCGATGAAGTAGGCTACTTGCGCATCTTGTAGCCCACTCCGTATACCGTCAATACGTAGATGGGCTGTTCGGGTTGTGGCTCGAGCTTTTTCCGCAGGTTATTGATGTGGCGATCGAGCGTGCGTTCGTAAATCCCGCCGTCGTCGTCGAGCTTATCGAGGAGCTGCGCCCGCGTGAAAACGCGGCCCGGCTCTGCCGCCAGCGCCGCCAATATGCGAAACTCCGCCGGCGTAAGCTCGACGTGCGTATCTCCACGGCGCACGTCGTGCGCATCCAGATCGATCGCGAGATCGTGGATGCGAAGAACGTGCCCGCCTTCGGCCGCCGGGCCGGCCGTCATGCGCCGGAGCACGGCGCGAACGCGAGCCACGAGCTCGCGCGGTGAAAACGGCTTGACGACGTAATCGTCGGCGCCCAGTTCGAGCCCAACGATGCGATCGACCTCATCCGAACGTGCGGTCAGAAAAATCGTGGGAATCCGTGCGTGTTCGGAAACCTTACGATAAACCTCGAACCCGTTCGTGTCGGGCAAGCCGACGTCAACGATCATGAGCGACGGTATCTCGCGTTCGGCAGCCGAAACGGCTGACGCCCCGTCGCTCTGGACCTCAACTTGAAACCCCTCGCGCGTAAGATATGCCTTGACGACGTCAGCGATCTCAGGCTCATCTTCGACGACGAGGATCCGCTCGTGACTCACCTCGAGAACGGTTTCGGTGCGGCCTAGGCGTAATGCCTCCGGCTCTGCCGTCGTCACCACGTCCGCATCCCAGGGGCCAAGTAGATCGGCCCTTCGTGGAAGTGCTCCCAGATTGGTCCGGCATAGGCCACGATCATTAAGATAATAGCGGCCGTCACCCAAATGTCCATCCGGCTGAGCCACCACGGCGAAGATTGAGGATCCTCGGCTTCGGCAAAGGCGAAATCGGTTTCCCCGTAGGCTTTGATGCTGAAGAGTCCGATCAGACAAAATGCGTACAGCAAGATGTTTATGAATACGATCGTGCCGCCGACCGCAGCCAGAATCGACCATGATTCCCACGACGATGCGACGACTGAGGTTCCGTAATCGAGATGCGCGGTGCGGCGCGGGGCACCGAGCAGGCCTTCGACGTGCATGCCGATCGACATCAACGACATGCCCACGAAGTACCCGATGACTTGCGCGTTTGCCATGCGCGGCGTCATGAGGATTCGGCCGGTCAGCTTCGGAATTAGCAGGTAGGTCGTTGCGAGAAACGTCAGGGCGACGGGGCCGCCGACCGTGATGTGAAAGTGGCCGACGATCCACATCGTGTTATGGACTAAGATGTCCATCGAATACGACGTGTTGACGATCCCGCCGAAGCCACCGAAGATGAAGAGAATCATTGCCAGTGCGGTCCCCGTAAAAGCGGGGTTGCTCCATGGCAAGCACCCGACGATCCCGAAGAAGCCGGTTTTGCCTTGCTTGGCTGCATAGGTCTCGAATGACGCGAAGATCGCAAAGGCAGTCATTAGCGAGGGCAACACGACTGCAAGGGTCAGTCCGACCTGCAGCATCTTCCAAACGTTCGAGATGCCCGGATCCATCAACTGATGGTGGATTCCTACGGGCAGCGACAAGACCAGCAGCAAGATGAAAGCCAGGCGCGTCAGCGAGTCGCTCCAGACCGGAATTCCGAGCATGCGCGGCAGCACGGTGTACCACACCATGTAGGCGCCCATGATCCAAAAGTAGACGAGCGGATGTCCGAAATACCAGAACAAGATGCGCGTCAGGTGGACGTCGATGCCGCTGGTCCAGCCGAAGGCCCACGGGATGAGCAATAGCATTTCGCCCGCCACGCCGAGCGTCGCGATGAACCACATGATGAAGGTGATCGCGGCGACGAACGAGGGCAGCGGAACGTTCATACCGGGATGCGCGCGCTTGTAAGCCTTGATTTGGACGAGGATGTCGAGCATGACGACCCACGAACCCGCAACGAGCAAGGTCGCCCCGAGATAGAACCACGGGCTCGCCTTGAGGGGCGCGTAGAACGTATAAAGTACGGAGGCGTTGCCCGCAAGAATTTCAACCGCGGCCATCACCGTACCAAAGAGCATGATGCTCCATGCGGTCCACCCGATTGCGAGGGAGCGGTTTTCACGCGGTATCGCCGAGTACGTCGCGTACGTCGCGATGCCGCAGATGAAGAACGTCGTAAAGACGATAGCGAGCAGAACGCCATGCGCCGTCAGCAGACGGTAATAATCGAAGAATTCCGTCACGTGCGCGCCGGCGCGCGAATAAACTTGGAGCAGCCCGAAGGCCGTCCCGACGAACATTGCTCCCAGCGCCACCCAAATATGCGCGAGGATGAGACGATTCTCTCTCTTGCTCACCGCGTCACCTCAACTCGCGAGAACATGTTGGCGTGTCCGGCCCCGCAGTATTGATTGCAGAGAACCAAATAGGTGCCGGGCGAATTGAACGTGTGATCGACCTCGCTGATCCATCCCGGCATCACCTCGGCGTTGACGTCCGCGGTCGGAATGGTGAACCCGTGAACGACGTCCGTGCTCGTCACGAAGAATCGCACGGTCGATCCCGCCGGGACCTTTAGTTCGCGAGGAGACCACTGAAAGATTTGGCCGACGTAGTATGCCTCGTAGAGATGCGGTCCGATTTGATGCAGACCGGGCTTGTCGAACGGCGGCGTTTGCATAACCCTCGTCGGGTCTATCGTCATTCCCTCGGTACTGGGCGGATTGAGGTCGGAGGCAACGGCCAGCGTAATGAGCGTTACGAAGAATGCGGCCATGGTTGCGATTCCGATCGCGATCCAGATTTTCTCTAAGCGCGGCATGTGCATCAGCGTCGGCTCCAGAGCAGGAAGAGCAGGCCGATCCACCCGGCGATGATTCCCGCGAGCATTGACATCACGAACTTAAACGTCGTGCGGTATTGCGGTTCTTGCATGGGTCCTACCTTAATCCGCGCGATTGCCCTTATGCAGAACATCTTGAGAAGAAATTGAGAAGACGGCCCTCGTGAAAGGGTCCGCTCGTTCTTAGGATCGAGATATTCGGCGTCTACGATCGCAGACATGAGCACGCTGAAAGAAACCGTCGTCGTCCAAACTCCCTTCGCGCAGGCAGCCGACCTGATCGAACGATTCTTTATAGCCTCCTCGCCGGCAGACGCGGTCTTGACGCTCCGTCTCACCGTGCCGGGGGCCGGTCTCGGCGTCGGAGGTTTCGCATTGGCTCACGACGTCGTCGTCAGTTTCCGAAGAAGCGAAGGACGTAATCAAACGATCGTTTTCGAGATTCACTGGGAATCGGCCGACGGCGGGCTTTATCCGACGTGCGACTGCACATTGACAGTAGCGGAGGACGAAACGTACGAAAGCTGCCGTCTCATACTCGAGGGCAAATACACGCCGCCGGGGTGGGTCGCGGGAGCCGTGTTCGATGCAGTTCTCGGTTCGCGAATCGCGGATGCCACAGCCAAAGAGCTACTCGAACGGATGCGCTCGTTCTTGCTCGCAGGCTATGAGGAAACGGAGCTCGCGAAACGGCTCAAGGTTGAAGAAGTGCTGCACGGACGAGCCTCAGCACGTCCTCAGGCTCGGACGGTTTCGTAATGACGGTTTTGACCCGGTAGAGTTCGAGAAAATCTTCGATCGCGCTCGTCAAGCTCGTGCCGGTGTAAAGCGCGATCTCGACGCTGTCGAGCGCAGCGTTAGACCGCACCGTTCGCACGAACGTTATGCCGTCAACGTGCGGCATGTTCAAATCCACGATAACGAGGTCGGGCACTTCCTGTTCCACGCGATCGAGCGCTTCGGCGCCGTCGCCGGCTTCGAGAACCGTATGCTGCTCGTAGGTTAGAATCGACCTCAGCAGCAAGCGATTGTTGACGTCGTCGTCAACGACGAGTATCGTCGCCATGTTTTCCGGAAAGCGCCGTCGCAACCTCGTCGCGCAGCGCCAGCGGATCGATCGGGCGCAAGATGAACTTTTCTGCGCCGAGCTGCATTCCGCGAATCTGATCGGTCGTCTTCCACGCCGTGGATGATAGAAAGAAAAACGGGACGTCGTGCAGCTCGCTCGACGATTTGACGCTACCGAGCAGCTCGAATCCGTCGCCCCCCGTCATGTGCATGTCGCAAAGGATCAAGGCGGGTTTGATCGAGCGCGCTTTTTCAATCCCCTCGGCAACATCGTGCGCTTCGATGACCTGATATCCGAACGGCTCGAGCGACGAACGTACGAGATCCAAGTTTACCTGAATATCGTCAACTGCAAGAATAATGGGTCCCGTGCTCCGGCTGGGCGCCGCGTCGCCTGCAGGCGCCGAAGGCTGCGCGTTCTTTGATTGAAACTCGGCCGGCAAATAACGCTCGATTTCGGCAACGAACGTTTCGGGATTGATCGGCTTGGAGAGATAGCCGTCGAATCCGCCTCCCATGAGACGCTCCCTATCGCCGACCATCGCGAGCGCCGTCACCGCCACGAGCGGCGGCTTGGCGCCAGAACCCTCTTTGAAGCGGCGCGCAAACTCATAGCCGTCGATGCCTGGCATCAGCACATCGCAGAGAATCAGATCGAACTGCTGGCTTTGAGCGATGACCAGGCCGGTGAGCCCGTCTTGGGCCGCCGTCGCCGCGTGGCCGAACGCGCCCAGTAAATACATCATCAATTGGAGATTGGTTGGGTTATCTTCGACGACCAGAACCCGCGCCGGCATCAGTGTTGCGGCAAGCTGAGCGTGAACGTACTTCCCTGCCCGACCGTGCTCTTTAGGCTTAACGTTCCGCCAATCGTCTGCGCGAGCCGGCTACTGAGGAATAGTCCGAGGCCGACTCCCTCAAAACGCCGTGTGCTCGATGCGTCAACTTGTTCGAAGGGATCGAAAATGCGGCTCTGATCTTCGAGCGATATGCCGATTCCCGAGTCGATGACGTCGAATTCAACCCGTTTCACGCCGTCGATTTGACGTTCGGTGAGAGCGGCGCGCACGAGGCCTTTTTCCGTGTATTTGATGGCGTTGCCGATCAGATTGGTCAAGATCTGGTGCAGTGCGCGGTGATCGGTCGTCAGGGTGAGCGCATCAGCCGGGAGGGAGACTTCGAAACGAAGGCCCTTTTGTTCGGCTGCGGCGCGCAAGCTGATGCCGACCTCTTCGAGCACCGATCTCGGATCGACAGGCTCGAAATGCACGTCGAGCTTTCCCGACTGGACCTTCGCCAAGTCGAGTACGTCGTTGATCAATGAGAGAAGATGACGCGCACTGGTCTGAATGACGCGAAGCTGTTGCTCTTGTTCCTCGGTCAGAGGTCCCGGCAATTTCATCAAGAGCGTCCCGGTGAATCCGATGACCGCGTTGAGCGGAGTCCGCAGCTCGTGACTCATGCTCGCGAGGAAGCGGTCTTTCGCGAGGTTTGCCTCCTCGAGCGCCGCGTTTTGGGATTGCAACTTCCTTTCGAACTGCTTGACTTCGGTCATGTCGCGGATCGCGCTCACGACCAGTTTCCCCGACGCGGTGTTGATCGGGCTCAGCATGATGCCGACGGGAAACTCGCTGCCGTCCTTACGCCGGCCGAACAATTCCAGGCCGGCCCCCATCGGGCGGATGTGCGGGTCGCCGATGTAATCGCTCCGATAGCCGACGTGACCGGCGTGAAAGCGCTCGGGGACGAGCACCTCGATCGGCTTGCCGAGCAGCTCTGCGCGCGCATAGCCAAAAAGACGCTCGGTTTGCGCGTTGACGAGAACGATCCGGCCATCCAAATCGACGACGACCATTGCGTCGGGCGCCGACTCCAAGAGTCCGCGAAACGTTTCCTCGGCGGAACCCGCCCGGAACATTTCGCCGGCGATGCTCATGAAGTTCACTAATTACAGAGTTCTTCCCAAGTCCTTCCCCCCTATGCCTCATCCTATCGACATGGCATCGCAAATGGACCCCGAATCAGTCGCAGAGCTCTTACGGCGCTACAGCATCATTCCACCGAACGCGGACGGTTCGGGTGCGCGCCCTTTACATGGCGGCCACGTTGCCGCGCTGGGCGGACACCGGCGTGACGGGGCCAAACTGATTACCTTCCGGATCGGAAGCGTATCGGAGTCGAGATTTTGTCCTTTTGAGGCCGATGAGGCATCGGAAATCGTCCGGCGATTCCAAGATCAGCAGTTGCTTCCCAAGCATGCTGCGTTTGCGCGCATGATCGAGAATCTCATCGAGCTTGCTGCCAAGATGTACGCGTACGAGCAGATCGACTCGTTCGTTTTCGACGACGTCCACCTGCACGAAAGCGACTACCAAATCGGCGACGCGCAGATTCTGGCATCGAAAGTGCTACGGCTGCGGCATCCCAAGCAAACCCCCAGCGAAGGATCCCGGCGCTATGATGCTCGCGTGAATTCGATTGAGAAGAATTCGGGAAGATAGAATTCGCCGGATGTTCTAATGCGTCTGCTTCAATTGAAGCATGACGACTACGCAAACGGCGCTCGGCGCTAACGGAAAACGGACTGCGGAGCAGCCGCCGGCGCGTCGGTCAGGGATGCTCATCCTCTCCGTCGTCATCATCGGCGTTATCGTAGCGGCTGTCGTGGCCGTGATGCGGTTTCGGTCCGCCGGCGCCATCGAATACACGACGGCCTCGGTCGTGCGCAAGGATTTGCTGCATACCGTGACCGCCGAAGGGACGGTAAACCCGCAAAACACGATCCTCGTCGGGACGCAAGATTCCGGGACGATTCTCTCGCAAGACGTCGACTACAATTCCGTCGTCAAAAAAGGCCAATTGCTGACTAGGCTCGATCCCACAAGCTTTCGGGCTGCACTCAACAACGCTGAAGCCTCTCAGAACCAAGCGCTAAGCACGTGGACGGCCAGCGTCGCGAACGCGAATGCGGCGCAACAGAACGTCGAAGTCGAGCAAAAGGACGTTGCCGCCGCGGTCGATGCCCTGGCGTCGGCCAAGTCGCAAGTCGCGAAGGCAAAAGCGGCGCTCGACCTTGCAAACCTGACGGTTCGTCGTGACAGACAGCTGATTGGACAAGGCTTCATTGCGCAGTCGCAGCTCGACGCCGATTCCTCGAATGCCGTGGCCGCAAAGTCGGCCTACGATGCCGCCGAAATCGCCGTGCCGCAGGCGGTCGCGCAAGTGCAGGCGCTGCGTGCCGCAGAGAGGGCCAGCGTCGCGGAGTGGCAGGGCGCGCGAGACAGCGCAATCGGAGCGCGTCACGCCGTCGACGTTCAGCGCGCGGCCGTCGACGTAGCGCGGTATAATTTCGACAATACGTTCATTCGCGCGCAGGTTAACGGCACGATCATCGCGCGCAACATCACTGTCGGGCAGACCTATGCGGCAAGCTTACAGACGCCGACGCTCTTCACTATGGGTCAGAACCTCGCGAAGATGCAAGTCGATGTCGCGGTCGGTGAGCCTGATATCGGTGGCGTGCGCCGCGGCGACATTTCGGATTTCACGGTGCTTGCGTATCCGAACCGCACATTCCACGGCATCGTCTATCAAGTTCGCATCAATCCGACCACGGTCAACAACGTCGTCACATACGACACGGTCGTCTACGTCGACAATAAGGACGGCGCGCTCTATCCAGGTATGACGGCGCCGAGCGTTCAGATCCACGTTGCAAAGGTTTCGCAGGCGCTCGTCGTGCCGATTGCGGCGCTGCAGTACGCCCCGCCGGAATCTCAGCGCCCGCGCACGGCACCGAATCCGGGTAATGCGTCGTCGCCGTGGGGCATGACGGACGCTACGCTCTCCCGGACCGTCATCGCAGGGCGCGAAGGCCGCGTTTTTGTTCTGAAGGACGGGAAGCTGGCGCGGGTTCGCGTGCACGTCGCGCTGATCACCGATACGGAAGCTGCGGTGACGCCGGTCGGCGTCGCGCTGAATGCCGGCGACAGCGTTGTGATCGCCGATTCGACGAGTCAAATGGCATCGCAGCAGACGACGGCCACCACTGCGCTGACTCGGCAACCGTCTTCCTCGATGGGCCGGCCTCCGAGCGGCGGCCGCTAATGCCCGAATCGACCCCGGTCGTTCGCTTGGTCAACGTCAGAAAAGCATATCCAATGGAGGGAGGCGAGGTCGTCGCGCTCGACGGCGTCGACCTCGTTCTGGAATCGGGCGAGTTCGTCTCGATCATGGGACCGTCGGGTTCGGGGAAGTCGACGCTGATGCACGTGATCGGTCTGCTCGACCGGCCGACGTCAGGTCAATATTTCTTTGACGGAAAAGACGTGGCGGGACTGAGCGCCGACCGGCTTGCCGACTTGCGCTCGCGACGTCTCGGCTTCGTCTTCCAATCGTATAATCTGCTGCCGCGTACGTCGGCACTCGAAAACGTGGAGCTTCCGATGCTCTACGCAGGCGTTCCCGAAGCCGAGCGCAAAAAACGCGCGCTCGCCGCGCTCGAGACCGTCGGCATTCCGCAGATGGCCGACCACATTTCGAATCAGATGTCAGGCGGGCAGCAGCAGCGCGTTGCGATTGCGCGCGCGCTCGTGAACGACCCGAGCCTCATCTTGGCCGATGAGCCGACCGGCGCTCTGGATACGAAATCGTCTGACGAAATCATGACGCTATTCGCACGGCTCAACGCCGACCGCCGCATGACGATCTTGCTGGTGACGCACGAGCTCGACGTGGGCCGCAGGGCGAAGCGAATTGTAACCTTTCGTGACGGGAAGATCGTCGCCGACGAGCCCGTGCCGCAAACCATCGGGGCCGGAGCAGCATAAATGAATCTGAGGACGCTGCTGCGGATTGCCTGGGAAGCGATCGTGCGCAATCGCGTACGTTCGCTCTTGACGATGCTCGGCATGATCATCGGCGTTGCGGCAGTCGTGATCACGATCTCGATCGGCGTCGGAGCGCGCATGGCGGTCGCTGCCCAGATCACGGGTCTCGGCAGCAATTTGCTGATCGTCATTCCGGGTAGCGTTAATCTCAATGGAGTGCGGACGGGAACCGGCGCAGCCTCGACGTTGACGCCTGAAGACGGGCTCGCGATTGCGAAATTGCCGCATGTCGCCGCCGCGACGCCGGGCGTCGGTCTACGTACGCAGGTCGTCGCCGGTTTGAATAATTGGTACACGCAGATTGCAGGCGTCGCGCCGACGTACACCTACATTCGCGAGTGGCACCTGGCCTCGGGGACGTTCTTTACCGACGCCGACGTCGTATCGTCGGCGAAGGTCTGCGTGTTGGGTCAGACCGTCATCCAGAATCTCTTCACCGACGGATCATCGCCGCTCGGAAAGATCGTGCTCATTCGCAATGTTCCTTTCACCGTAATCGGGACGCTGTCTCGCAAAGGACAGAGCGCGAGCGGGCAAGATCAAGATGACGTGATTCTCATTCCGTTTTCGTCGTCGATGCAACGGCTGACGGGTACGGTGTTCGTCAGCGTCATCGCCGTTTCGGCCGATGAGCAGCAAAACATTTCGCTCGTACAGCGCGAGATCGTGCAGCTCTTGGAACAGCGCCACCAGATCACGGGGACGATGCAGGACGATTTCGACGTACGCAATCTGCAGGACATCGCCAATGCCGCTTCGGCAAGCGCCATGACGATGGAGTACTTGCTGGCCGGCGTTGCGGTCGTCTCGCTGCTCGTTGGAGGGATCGGAATCATGAACATCATGCTCGTCTCCGTTACCGAGCGGACGCGCGAGATCGGGCTTCGCCTCGCCGTCGGCGCGCGCGGTGCCGCGATTCTCGCGCAGTTCCTCATCGAAGCCGTCGTGCTCTCCGGCGTCGGCGGATTGATCGGCGTCGTCCTCGGCGTCGCTGCCTCGGCTGCAATCGCCATTTTCGGACACTGGCCCATGGCTGTTCCGGCGACCGGGATTCTCCTCGCTTTTAGCTTCGCGGCCTTGACCGGCGTCTTTTTCGGTTACTATCCTGCCTCAAAGGCCGCCCATTTGAACCCGATCGAGGCGCTTCGCTTTGAATAAGGGAGAACCGCACCACATGTCTACCGGTCCTATCGTTCACGACATCCGCAACCACTTGGCAATTGCGATCGCAAACATCGAGGCAATCGCCGACGGCAAGTTAGAACCGACACCGAAGCGCTTCGGCTCGATTCTCGAAGCCTTGCGAGCGATCGATGGACTCTTGAGCGGTCTGCGGCTTTCCGAGCGCGAAACCAATACGAATTCATGACCTTCAAGAACATTCTGGTCGCCGTCGACGAATCGCCGCAAGCTGCCGTCGGGATCGACCTCGCGATCGACCTCGCAAAGACACTGAAGTCGCGGATCACGCTCGTACATGCGCTCGATCCGGCCACGCTCGCGACCAGTGCCGACGATGCCGGCTCGACGAGCGTGATGGAGATCGAGCTCGACGAGCTGCAGGCGGCCGGAAAGGCACTGGTCGAGACGACCGCAGAGCGCGTTCGCGCAGCGGGACTGGAGGTAGAGGCCATCGTTCGTGACGGTGTTCCCGCCCAAGTCATCCTGGATTCGGCAATGCGCAGCAATTGCGATTTGATCGTGATGGGAACGCACGGACGCCACGGCATCGAGCGCTTCTTTCTCGGCAGCTGCGCGGAGGCGGTCCTGCGTGAGTCGCCAATCCCGGTACTCGTGAAACGGAGTTGAGATGATCCGCTACACTCTGCTCTTGGGTTTGCTATTGGCCTGCGTTTGCGGAGCCGTATCGAGCGCTGCCCCGAGCTCGGATGCAGCATCGATTGCGCGAGGCAAATATCTGGTCGTATTCGGCGCCTGCAACGATTGCCACACTCCCGGTTGGCGCGTCTCGTTCGGACACATTCCGGTGTCGGTCTGGATGATCGGCTCGCGGGTTGGGTTTCGTGGAGCGTGGGGAACCGTGTATCCCGCGAACGTGCGCCAGCGTTTTACGCAAATTACTGAAGACCAGTGGCTGGAAATGGTTCGCACGCGCGAGGGGCCGGCTCCGATGGTATGGCACGACCTTCGAGTGCTCTCGCTCGACGACCAGCGCGCGATCTACCGCTTTATACGGAGCCTGGGCAGCGCAGGGCCGCCGACACTTCCGGACGTCCCGCCGCACGTGCAGCCGAAAACGCCGTATATCGATCTGCCTACGGAGTAAAGGCCAGAGTCTCGGCGCGCCGCGACTTCAAAAGGAACGTCAATCCGAGCGTTACGATCGCAAGGGCCGCGAGCGTAACATAGACGTGCTCGTAACCGGTCTCGCCTGCGTGACTGCCCGCGATTCCCCCCGCAAGAGCGGCGCCGACGATTTGACCGATGATCAGAAAGATCGACAGCAACCCGACGGCGGTCGCCCGTTGCGACTCGCCGACTTCGCGCGTGACGATGTAGCGTGTCGGTGCGCCGAGCAGAGCTCCGAAACCGATGCCGGCGATCACCATCGATGCAATTGCGCCGACGAGACTCTGCATCGAGAATGCGAACAGCAATAACCCCGCGCTCGTCAGCACCGTTCCGAGTGCCAGCACCGCGCGGCTGCCGACGGCGTCGAGTGCGCGGCCGGCGCTTGGAATCACCATGACGAACATGAACGCGCCGACCGCGGCAACTGCGCCCGCAGCAAGAATGGAGATCCCCTGCGCGGCAACGAGCGCAGCCGGAATGAAAAACAACCCGCCTTCGAGCGTTCCGATCAGAATTTCGAGTCCGTAGGTGATCATGATTTGGCGGTTGCGCAACAGGGACGGCGCGATTACGGGCTGCGCCGCGCGGCGTTCGACCGGGATCAGCGCGAGAAAGCAGACGATCGCAAGCGCCATCGACAGGATGGTCGGCGCGTTTGCCGTTGCGCCGGTCGCATCCAGCTGCAAGAGCCCGGTCATCGTTGCGAGCAGTCCGATCGCCAACAGCGCGATGCCCAACGCATCGAGCGGTCCCCTCACGGCCGGTGCGTCTGCGGGGACGTGGCGCTGCGCGAGCCCGATCACGATCAGCGCCAGCGGAATGTTCCCTACGAAGATCCAGTGCCAGGAAAGATAGTGCGTGAGTGCGCCGCCGACGAGCGGACCGATGATCGCGGCCAGTCCCCACGTCGCTGCGACGAGGCCCAGCGCCGCGCCGCGCCGTTCCGGCGCGATGCGATCTGCGATCGCCGCGGTCGCGACGGGGAAGATGCCGCCCGCACCCGCGGCCTGAATCGCCCGCGCGCAAAGAAAGACGCCGAACGAAGGGGCGACGATTGCGAGGAGGCTGCCGGCGGCGAACGTTCCGACGCAAAAGACGTAGACCGGCCGGCGTCCGAAACGATCCGCAAGCTGCGTCATGATCGGGATCGCGACGACGTTTGCGAGCAGGTAGAGCGTGAACACCCACGCCAGCTGACGCGCCCCGACGCCGAAGGTTGCGCCGAGTGCGGGGAGAGCCGGCGAGAGTACGCCGAGATCGAGCGCACCCGCGAAGACGCCGAGCCCGAGCGTTAAGAGGAGAGGCTTATGCGAAGATTCGATCGATCACCATGGCGGCGCAGATCAGCGCCAGGTAGAGCAGGGAGAATTTGAACAGGCTGCGCGCCCAACGCCGCGTGTCGTCTTGCGTGAGCTTGATCGCCTCGTAAACGAAGACGGCGCCGAGGATCGTTGCGCAAACGCCGTATATCGCGCCCATGACGTGCAGGTCGACCAGCGTCAGCGATACGGCGACCAGAACCAGCGTGTACAGCATGATCTCGCGTTTGGTGCGCTGCACGCCGTAGACGTTGGCGAACATCGGGACTCCGGCGCGATCGTAATCCGCGTTCGTGATCAGCGAGAGCGCCCAGAAGTGCGGCGGCGTCCACAAGAAGATGATCGCGAACAATCCGAGGGCGGGCAAGCCGACTTGATGCGTGACCGCCGCCCAACCAACCAGGGGCGGGACGGCGCCCGCGGCACCGCCGATCACGATGTTTTGCGGTGTGCGGCGCTTGAGCCAAATCGTGTAGACGAAGACGTAGTAAAGGTTTCCGGCGAGCGAGAGCAACGCGGCCAGCCAGCCCGCAAAGACGAAGAGCATCGAAACACCGGCTATGCCGGCGACGGTAGCGGCGAAGAGTGCGTTGCGCACCGAGATACGGCCCGTTACGATCGGACGCAGCATCGTCCGCCGCATGACGCGATCGATGTCGCGATCGATGACGCAGTTGTACGCACCCGCGGACGCAGCCGAGAGCGCGCCGCCGAGCAACGTCCAGAACAGGAGCCCGGGTGACGGCATGCCGTGTGCGGCCATCACCATCGCGGCCGCCGTCGTGATCAACAGCAGGTAAACGATGCGGGGTTTGCCCAGCTCGTAATAGTCGACTAAGACGCCGCGCCAACCGGCCGCGTGCTGCTCGGCTGCAACGGCTGCGCCGTCGACGCGCGACAGCGTGTTCATGCGGTTTCGAGCGGTGCGTGCACGGTTGCAACCTTGGCGCGCGCAGGAGCTGCATCCAGGAGGCGCGATGCGAGCGCGCACACCGTGAGAACGAAAAATGCGGTCGCATTTATCGCGTGTGCTTCGCGCAGCAGCGTCGGGAGATGGAAGGCAACGTTCGCGAGTCCAAGCATGATCTGCACGATCAGGAGTCCGAACGCGCCGGAAACGAGCGCGCGCGTTCGCGCGGGCGCAGCGACGGCGGCCCATGCTGCAACCACGCTTGCGAGGACGAAGGTGCCACCCGCGATGGCCCGATGTACCGTCATCGCGAGCGGTCCATGAAGCGTCGCAAGCATCGAACCGGCGTCCATCGTGCAGTAGCAAAACAGCACCAGAGCCCCGAGCGCCCAAGTGAGTCCGTCGGATTTTTCGGCGCGCGCAGTTCCGATCTGCGGCTGAACGATTGCAAGGATCGAAAGTACGACGAGAAGACCGAGCAGCGCCATGCCGGTCGCCCAATGAATCGCAACGGACGGCGGATCGTTGAGCAAACGCACCGTCAACGCGCCCAAAAGAACTTGCACGAAGAACACTGCGGTAGTCAATGCTGCAACGACGCGCACGAAGGCGATGCGATGGCGCTCGCGCCAAGCCGCAGCGAGCGTTGCGACGACGAGAACCGAGAGGATGAGAGCAATCAGGCGGTGCGTCCATTCCAGGACGACGCCACCGCTCAAAACAGGGATTATCTCACCGCGGCATAGCGGCCAATCCGGGCAGGTCAGACCAGCGCCGTTGATCCGCACGGAACTGCCGAGCACCGCGGTCAGGAATGCAGCCGCTGCAGATGCTAACGAAAAGACGCGAAACATCACGGTAATGCTAGTCCTGTAGCAACGCGAAAGGCAACGACTCCTCGCGGAGGTCGTCTAGCAGCCGTTGACGGCGCCGACGACGTGGTCGGCCGCCTTGGACTCGTCTCCGGTAATGAGCGGAAGTTGCAGCTCGAGGTAGTCGGCCTCGTTGCCGGCCATTTTGTTGTACACCGACTTGTCGTACTCGACGTCGGCGAACGTCGGCCAATACGGCCCCGTCAGCGGATCAAAGTGCGAAAACGCTTCGGCTGCCGAGTCGCGCCCGGCGATGCGCGCCAACATACCTTGCATCTCGCCGCCGATGTGCCGTTGACGCTCGATCGCGCCCCCGAGGGCGTCGGCGAACGCCGTAAGCTCGGATTTGCGCACCGGGTCGGTCGATTCGCTTGCAATTGAACGCAGTTGCTTGACTTGCGCTTTTGCATGCTCCGACGACGTTCGCAACTCGTCCGCGTATTGCTCCAGCTCGCGCAAGCCCCTGATCTTGACGATGCGATTGCTCGAATCGAGATCGACGCTGCGCAGCGTCGAGACGATGATCGTTACCGTCTGGTCGTTGCGAATCGCCGTGCTGATCGCGCTGTTCGCGCGTGTCGCAATCGCAGTGCAAATGCCGCTGGAATATACGTGCCCGATTTCGCGGAGCGTCGAGGTCGACGACGACGCGCTTGGCTCAGGAGTCTGCTCCGGCGACGGCGACGGCGACGCGTCGGCGGCGAGTGCGACGGCGAGAACGAGCGATATAAGCATCCGGGAAACCTCGGGAGCCTCTAAGGATTGCGTGAGTTCTCGCCCCGCAGCCGGGGTATCCTACGCGCAGGCCCGAAGCGTCGGGCCGATGCGACGGCTGATTGTACTCGCCTGCGTCGCGCTCTTGTTAGCCGGTTGTCGTGAAGTACGCGTCAAGTCGTACGCACAGGGGACCACACCGGTCCTCGGACCGCCGCAGATCTTGATCGTTCGCGACTCCAAAGAGCTGGCTGAGGTGGGCTTGCAGGCGCCGCTCCGATTCAACCATGAGTTCGGGGTCGTGCTCCTGATGGGGCCGCACAAGGATTCGGGCTACCATCAGGTCATCGAGTCGATCCGCGCCAATCCGAATCGCGTCCGCATCGTCGCGTTCGAGAAGGCGGCGCTCGATCCCGAACCGACGCGTGAATACCGGACCTATACGCTGTGGATCGTCCCAATCTCGGTTTACAATCCGGGCTCGATCGTCGACGTCGTGACCCCGAGCGGCGATCCGATCGCTTCGACCACCCTGCGTTAGTGCGTCCGCGGATCGATCTCGACGAGGACGTCGTTCGCCGTAACGCGCGGCGCTGGCGCGAGCATGCCGGCGTCCCCGTCTGGGCGGTCGTAAAGGCCGACGGATACGGCTGGGGCGCAGCGCGGTTGATGCGCGCCCTCCAAGACGACGTGGACGGCTTCTTCCTGGCAGACGCCGATGAAGCGCGCAGGGTCCGAGGTTTCAGCCGCCGTCCGATCGCGCTGCTGGCCGAGGCGCCGATCGACCAGACGGCAACGCTCCTTGACGACGGGGTGATCCCCAACGTCGCGTCGTTGGATTCGCTGGTCGCGGCCGCAGGCTGGGCCAAGCGCCGCAGGTATCCTGCACGCATTCGCGTCGGCATCGTCCCGGCGGCGGGGTGGAGCGGCCTGCTCGACGACGCGATCGACCCGTTCGCGCGCGCGGCGGCGGCTCTCCCGGTCGAAATCCAGCTCTGGACCCATCTGACCGCACCTGAGCTATGGGTCTCGCAAACGGAGCACTTCGAATCCGCGCGCAGGCGCTTCGAGGCCGCGGGCGCGCGCGTAACCGGCGTCGACGTGGCAGGGAGCCTCGCTGCGGCCGCGCGCCCGCGATCCCTCGATAGTCTCGTCCGGATCGGCATCGGGTTGTTTGGCGCGTTCCGGGACGACCTCGAATGCGCGGTCCGGATCGAGGCGCCGGTCACGGCAGTCTTACGCTCGGACGCCGTCCCTTCAGCAGGGTATCGCCTTCCTGAACGCGTCAGTAAACCTTGGCTGGCAATCGTCCGATCTGGGTACTCGGACGGGCTGTCGTTACGACTCGCCGGCACCAACAATATCGTCTCAATAGGGATGCAGTACGCGGTCCTGGCACGAAATGAACCGGAAAGAGTCGGCCAGACTTTACGGCTGCTCGACGCGTCGAGCAACTTATGTATGTTTTTGGAAAATACGGGTATCAGCCCGCACGAATTCATTGTAGGTTTGAGGCACACGGAAGCGGAGCGCCTTTAGAACATTGATCGAGGAATTCGCGACGCGAGTCGTCGCCGACGTCAAGCGCTTAGGGATCGTCATGGAGCCGGATGGCTCTCCTCTCGAAATCGAAGGAGTTCTGAATCCCGCACTTACGCGTGGGAGGAACAACGAGCTCCTCATGTATGCGCGCGTGGTCGCGCGCGGCAACACGTCGCGTGTCGGTCTCGCACGCGGCGTGGAATCAAACGGTAAAGTCGAGTTCGAGCGCCTCGGTTTTGCGCTGGAGCCCGAAGCCGATTACGAATTACGCAGCGTTCCGGGTGGGATGGGTTGTGAGGATCCGCGCGTCACGTTCGTCCCGGTCCTCGACAAGTACGTCATGACGTACACCGCCTTCGGGCCCGAGGGTCCGCGCATTGCGCTCGCGCTCTCCGAGGACGGCTACAAGTGGACGCGATTGGGCCGCGTGAAGTTCGTGGGCGAGCTCATGCCCGTCGGCGACGACAAAGACGCGGTGTTCTTTCCGGAACCCGTCATCTCTCCGTCCGGAATCAAATCGCTCGCGTTCTACCACCGGCCGATGTTGCACATCAGCTCGGTCGACGGTCACGCCGCGATTCCGACGATACTAGAGATGGATCCGGAAGATCGCGAATGCATTCGCATCGCGTACATACCGCTCGAAGCCGCGCTCAAGGATCCGCTCAACCTGCTGACCGCGACCGAGAGCGTCAAGGTTTTGATCCCGGACGGACATTGGGGCCGCATCAAAAACGGCGGCGGCACGCCGCCGGTTCGCACGCCCAAGGGATGGCTCTCGCTCTTTCACGGCGTCGACGCGGTCGAGCACGAAGGCCGCATCACGCTATGCTACAGCGCCGGACTCGTGCTGCACGATCTCGATCAGCCGCATCGGATATTGTATCGCTCGCCCGAACCGGTGCTGTCACCCGATACCATCGAAGAACGTACCGGCATCGTCAATAACGTCGTCTTCCCCACCGGCATCGATGCCAGGGGCAACGGCGTGTACGATGTCTACTACGGCGCGGCCGACGCCAAGGTCGCGCGTGCCCGTTTCAACGTGGAGATCGAGTCGGTCTGACCTCATCGCCCCAGCCACCGATGTGGCGTTTCTTCGCAGCCGCGATCGTGCTCGTCGCGGCTTTTGTTTTCGTCGTCACGCTGCACAAGATGTCGTCACCCGATCTTCGAGTCTCGGCGAAGCCGAGCGGATCGCCGAGCGCTCCGCGCGCCGAGCCGGATGAAAGCGCCTCGCCGGCGTCGTTGCACGGTGATGCGCCTTGGGCGCTCTCGGCGCTCCCGGACTGCGCGCGTCAACATTCCGAGGATCGCGGCAGCATCGCGTTCGTTCGTGCCAAGATTCCCGCGCACGCGACGCCTCTGGAGGGAACGCTGCACGCCGGTCCCTGCACGATCGATATCACCGCGAACGGCATCTTCGTGCAGCGCGGTCGCGATCGACTGCGCATCCCGCCGCCGGCTCGCCTCCTTCACTGGGACGACCGCTACTATCTGTTCACGCAAAACAGGAAGGCCGCCGTGCTTCGCGTGTATAGTTTGTTGAAATGAAGCGATCGACGATCGTGCCGAACGGCAACGGCGCGCTCGATGCTCCGCTGGAGCGAGAAGTTGCCAGGCGGCGCACGTTTGCGATCATCTCGCATCCCGACGCCGGCAAAACGACATTGACCGAAAAGCTGCTCCTGTACGGTGGAGCGATCCAAACCGCGGGACAGGTAGCGGCGCGCCGCCGGGCGCGCGCGGTGACGTCGGATTGGATGGCACTCGAGCGGGAGCGCGGCATCTCGATTACGTCGACGGTGCTGCAGTTTCCATACGAAGGCTACGTCGTCAATTTGCTCGACACGCCCGGCCACCAAGACTTCGGCGAGGATACGTATCGCACGTTGTTGGCCGCGGATGCGGCCGTGATGCTGATCGATGCCGCCAAAGGCGTCGAGCCGCAAACGCGCAAGCTGTTCGCGATCTGCCGTTCACGCGGAATCCCGCTCTTCACGTTCATGAATAAGATGGATCGTCCCAGCCGAGACCCGCTCGAGCTGATGGACGAGCTCGAATCGATTCTCGGTATCGGCGCGTACGCGATCAACTGGCCGCTGGGCTCGGGGCCGACGTTCCGGGGCGTGTACGACCGTGCCAGCAAGCAAGTGCACCTCTTCGAGCGCACCGAACATGGCGCAAAACGTGCGCCGGTCGAAGTCAGCAGCTTGAACGACGAACGTTTGCGCGCGCTCGTCGACGACGTCACGTACCGTCAGTTTCGCGACGAGATCGAGCTGCTCGAGGGTGCGGGCGAAGCGTTCGATCGCGATGCGATGCTCGGCGGCGCCAAGACTCCGGTATTTTTCGGCAGCGCCGTGACCAACTTCGGCGTTCAGCTCTTCCTCGACGCGTTCGTCGACATGGCGCCCCCGCCGGTGCCTCGTGAAGGCGTTCGAATGCCGGGCGGCGAGCGCGTCGCGGTCGAGCCCGCGAACGATCGCTTCAGCGGGTTCGTCTTCAAGATACAAGCCAACATGGATCCGCGCCATCGCGATCGCGTAGCGTTCGTGCGGGTGACCAGCGGCCGTTTCGAGCGCGATATGATGGTGCACAACGCGCGCAGCGGAAAAGACGTGCGCCTGACGCGCGCAATGAAGCTCTTTGCCGCAGAGCGCGAGGTCGTCGATGAAGCGTACGCCGGAGACGTCGTGGGGCTTGCGAATCCCGGCATCTTCGCGATCGGTGACACGCTGTGCACCGGTGAGCCGATTGCGCTCGATCCGATTCCGTCATTCGCGCCCGAACATTTCGCGTTCGTGCGCAGTCCCGACGCCGCGAGCTACAAGTCGTTCCAAAAGGGGATCGAGCAGCTGCGCGAAGAGGGCGCCGTGCAAGTCTTCTACACGGCGGATCGCACGCGCACCGAGCCGATCCTGGCGGCGGTCGGCGAGCTGCAATTCGAGGTGACGAAATATCGTTTCGAAACCGAGTACGGTGTCCGAACCGATTGGTCGCGCCTACCGTTCACCTTTGCGCGGCGCGTCGCGGGGAACCGCGAGACGATCGCCGCCGCCCAGATGCCGTCCGCGGCCCGCATGGCGGAAGACGCCTCCGGTGCGTCCATCGCGCTCTTCGAAAGCGATTGGAGCCTGCGCCTGGCAGAGGAGTGGAACCCGGGTTTGCGGTTCGTTGCGTTCGAAGATTCAGCTCGAGTTCAAGGAGAGGTGGCGTGAGCACAAGCGGTCCGAACCCCCCGGTGCCGGTCACGGGAACGATCCGTCGCGGGAGCGGTGGGCTGCCGATACCAAAACGTGCCGCGTGGTTCATCATCGCGGTGCTGCTCGTCGCGCTCGTCATCAACCTGACGACGCATCGCGAGAGCAAACAGGAGCGTCTCGTGACGCGAATCATCACCGCAGTGCAGCACAACGACATGACGCCGGTCGCGAACGACTTCGACGCACAAGCGCGCGAGTCGATGACGCACGAAAAGGTCGGGCACCTCGCCGATTTGCTCGCGCCCATGGGCGCGCTGCGGAGCGTGGACGAAACGACGCCGAAAGACGCGCCCCCGCGCGAGCACAAGTATATTGCGCATTTCGAAAAAGGGGACTGGGAGGTCAGCATGCCGCTCGATATCGACGGGAAGGCAGAAGGCTTCTACATGCGAAGGGCGAGCGAACAATGAGCGAACGAGCCACGCTTCCGACCGTAACGTTCGACGACGTCGCTGCAGCGGCCGCGCGCATAAAGGGCGTCGCGCACGAGACGCCTGTCATCACCTCGCGCACGCTCGACAAATTGACGGGCGCGACGGTGTTCGTGAAGGCCGAGAATTTTCAGCGCATGGGCGCGTTCAAATTCCGCGGCGCGTACAACCGCGTATCGCAGCTCTCGGCGGACGAGCGCAAGCGCGGGGTGGTCGCGTTCTCGAGCGGCAACCACGCGCAAGGCGTCGCGCTCGCGGCCCGGATCCTGGACGTTCCGGCCACGATCGTCATGCCGCACGATGCTCCGCAAGCGAAGGTTGCCGCGACGCGCGGTTACGGCGCCGAGATCGTGCAATACGATCGCTTTAGGGAAGATCGGACTGCAATCGCGCGCAAGCTCGCCGAAGAACGCGGCGCAACGCTGGTGCCTCCGTTCGACGATCCGCACATCATCGCGGGGCAAGGCACGGCTGCGCTCGAGCTGATGGCGACTGCCGGCCCGCTCGACCTCTTGCTCGTTCCGACCGGAGGCGGCGGATTGCTTTCGGGTTCGACTCTGGCTGCGGTTGAAAACTCGCCTGCGATCGACGTCTACGGCGTCGAACCGGACGGCGGGAACGATTGGCAGCAGTCGCTGCAGCGGGGCGAGCGCGTAACGATCGACGTTCCCAAGACGATTGCCGACGGCATTCAAACGACTTCACCGGGCGTGTTGCCCTTCGCGATCTTTCAACGTTACGGAAAGGGAATCGTCACCGTCAGCGACGACGAGCTGCGAAGCGCGATGCGCTTTGCGTTCGAGCGGCTCAAGATCGTCATCGAGCCGAGCGGTGCAGCCGGACTGGCGGCGCTGATGCACGCCAAAGTGCAGGCTCGTGGACGACGCACCGGCATCATCATTAGCGGAGGCAATGTCGATCCGATCGTCTTCGCGCAAGCGATTGCGTCAGGTACCCCGGCGAATTGAATGGGTGCGACCGAGCTTCGCACCCGGAACTACGTTACTGCTTGATCTCGCCGCAGGCGACGTACGTCCCAACTTGGTTGGGTGACATGTGGACGTTGACTGCAAACGGTGAGGCTAGCAACGACGCGAGCGATACGTTTTCGAGCGTCGTCGAAGACGAGCCGTTGTCGAGGTTCTTGAGGGGATACGTCGGTTTCGGATTGAGATTCGCGCAGGTTCCCGTGTGAATGTGAACCGGCTGCGTCGGGGCGGTCGGATTGACCATGCTCACGGATACCACGAGGTTGGGACCACGTTGTAGGAACGTAACGGAGCCCCACTCGCCGGAACCGTTTTGCGAGTAAACCGGGATCGAGAGGTGATCCGGTGCGGAGGACATTTGGGCGAGGACTGTCGCCGGGACGATGCCGCACAACACCGCCACCGAAGCGAGCAAAAATAAACGCTTCATGGCCCCGGCGGTTCGCCGGGTTTCGGGATCAGGCCTGGGACCGGCCCATCGAATAGAATTCAGGGTTGGGGCGCATGTCCATGAGCCCCGCCATCCGATTCGAGAAGCCGAAAAACGCAGCGATTGCCGCGATATCCCAAATGTCGTCGTCCGAAAACCCTCCCGCTCGCAGCGCATCGATTTCCGCGTCGGTCGCAGCGAAAGCCGGCTCGTTGACGCGCGATGCAAAGGTGAGGATCGCGTGCAGACGCGGCTCGAGCTCGGCGGTCTTCCAGTTGTTGGCGATCTGCTCGGCAAGTATAGGATTCTTGCCGATCACGCGCAGCGCCGCGCCGTGCGCGGTCATGCAATACTGACAGCGGTTCTCGCCCGATATGGCGACGACGATCGCCTCGCGCTCGGCACGCGAGAGGCCGCCTTCGCCGCGCATCAGCACGTCATGATAGTGCATGAACGCGCGAAAGTGCTCGGGCCGGCGCGAGTAAGCGCGAAAGACATTGGGGACGAACCCGATCTTCCCGGAGTTCTGGTCGTAAATCGCGCGAATGTCGTCGGGAAGCTCGTTCTCCGGCATCTCGCCGAAGCGTGATAGGCGTCGTTCTGCAATCATACTGCTGCTTTCAAATCGGCGAGGACGGCGCGCGCCGCGCGCCGCCCCGGTACACCTGTGACGCATCCGCCCGGATGCGTACCGGATCCGCACAAGTAGAGTCCGTCCAGGGGCGTGCGAACGTCGAAGCGATCTTCGAAGATCTGGCCCGGTAAGAGCTCGCCATGGAAGATGTGGCCGCCGGCGATCCCGATCCGGGCTTCGATATCCGCCGGGGATAGAATATCCCAGTCTTCGATGAGATCCAGCAGATTCGGTGCATATTGGGCCAGCGTTTCGATGATCGTGCGCACGACGGCGCGTTTCTCGTTCGTATTCCAGCGAACCGCCGCGCCGTACGGAAAATATTGCGCAAAGATCGACAGAATGTGTTTGCCGGGTGGAGCGAGCGTGTCGTCGGTCGGCGTTTGCATGAAACACTCGAGCATCGGCGCCCGCGACGCTCCGGTCTTTCGGGCGTCGTCATGCGCGCGTTGCAGATAATCGATGTCGGGTGCCACGTGAATCGTGGCTTTGTGGTGCAGTTGCAGATGGCTACCGGGCCGCGCGGTGAAATCCGGCAATCCGCTCAGCGCCAGGTTTATCTTGAACGAAACTCCTTCGGCGCGCCACGCATGGACGCGCTCGAGAAAGGCGATGTCGAACGCATCGCTCGGGCACAAATCGAGAAATGTCGTTTTCGGATCGGCATTCGAAAGGATGGCGCGCGCCGAAAACGAGCGTCCGTCAGCGCATCGCGCTTGCATTCGTCCGTTGCGCGCGATGCGTGTGACCTCGACGCCGCGGTGCACGTCGACGCCGGCGGCGCGCGCCGCTGACGCGACCGACGCGGACAGCGCACCCATCCCGCCGCGAACGAAGCCCCATGCGCCTTGCTCGCCGAGCACGCGTCCCGCGTAATGATGCGCCAGCACGTACGTCGTCCCGGCATCGCGCGGGCCCGCGAAGGTGCCGATCAATCCGTCCGTCGCGAGGGTCGCCTGCAGCACCGGAGTCTCGACGAACCGCTCGACGTACGCGCCGACCGGGAGATCGATCAGTCCGCGCGTGGTTGCGTCCAGCGCGTCGAGTCTGGGCCGATCGTCGTCCAGATGATCGAAGATCTCGGCGCCCAGTGCGGCGGCGCTCTCGGCGAACGCATCGAACCCGTCGGCATCGGATTCGGAGAAGCGGCCGATTTCCTCGGCGTTGGCGGCGTCGTCCGAACCGAGCAGCAGCGAACGGCCGTCGAGCAGCGGCGTGAACGAAGCCGGCTCTTTTCGGTATGCGCTGAAGCCGTGCTGCTCGAGCGCGAGCTCGCGCACGATCACCGGATCGAACAGGCTGCACACGTAGGATGCCGTCGAGACCGTGTAGCCCGGCCACGCCGCCTCGCAGCGGGCCGCGCCGCCGATCGCCTGCGATTTCTCCAGGACGGCGACTTTGGCACCGCCTCGGGCCAGGTATGCGGCAGCGACCAGGCCGTTGTGGCCTGCGCCTATGACGATTGCGTCGTACTCAGCCTCGGCCATTGGAGCGCGGTTTGAAAGGTGCGCCGATCTTGAACTCGCGGTCGTGGCGGAGCGTGGTGTCGACGTCTTCGCAGCCGATCGGTGAGAATTCGGCGCAGTCGCTGGGACGGACCGCATAGATCCCGCAGTAATGCTGGCCGGATTGCGGGCCCATCAGGAAGACGCACGCGCTGTTGCTGTCCGACGGATCGACTTTCTTCAACCATCCGACGTCGGAGCCGTCCGGAGATTCGCGCTTGTTGACGTAGCGCTTCATCGTTTCTTTGTACGAGAGCCCGAGATGCTTTGCGATGCGCTGCACGTCGGATTCGCTGACGAACGGTTCGTAGTTTTTGCAGCACTCCGCGCAGCCCGGCGGGCACGAAACGTTATCCGGAAGATCGCGCATGTGTTTGCGCGCCAATTCGACGACGCGCGCGATGGCGGCAACGAACTCAGGATCGTCGTTATACTTGTGAACCCACTCTTTGTGCGTAACCTCGTTCATGTTGTATCGGCGCGTCGTCGTCTCATTGAAGGTGATCGTGATGTTTTCTTCATCGATCTCCATCGAATTGAATTGTCGCAGCGTTTCGAGATCCATGAGCTCGATTTTGGTCGGCTGCTTCGTCTCGCGTGTAAACGCCGCTAGTTCGCGCCGTGCGCGCAGGGTAATGAGATCGATCGTCTCCATAGCCCCACGGCCTTACGCTTCATGCGCAATGTGAACCTTTGGACGTCGGGAGGGTCCGCTATTGACCGGGGGAAGGGGTACGAAGACGTCGTGGCGGCACAACGTTCTGACGCAGACCGCGTCCTCAACGCGAGCATCTCTCTGGCCCTGGACAAGCTCGTCCAGCAGGGCGAGTTCTATCCGTTCGGTGTTGCGCTTACGCAAGAGGGACAGATTGCGGTGCTTACGACGCAAGAGACCGCGGCGCGTCCGACCAGTGACGTATTTCTTGGCGCACTGCACGATGCGCTTAGCGACGGGGCGCGCTCGGGAAGCTTCAAAGCTACGGCGATCGTTGCCGATTTCTCGTTCGAGCAGCCGCGCCAAACCGGCGAGCACGATGCGATACGCGTCTCGGTCGAAAGCGCAACGGGCGAGGCCGTAACGTGCTATCTTCCGTACACGCTCGTTACGCCGGGCGGGACACGCGACGTACGCCCGGGCCAACCGTTTGCGCAACGCGGCGAGCGAAGCATCTTCACGTAGGGAGTACGCCGTGCGGCCCGAAGCGCGCTTAACGTGAAAGCAATCGGAGTCGACCTCGGCGGGTCACACGTCATGGCGGCGGTCGTGGAAGATGACGGCACGATTCGCAGCAAACATGAAATCGACGTCGAGGACCGCTCCTTCGACAACATCATCAAGCTACTCGAAACGGCGATCCACGGCGCGCTGAGCGATGCCGGGTCGAACGTCGCGGGAATCGGCATCGGCTCGCCGGGGAACATCGACGCCGGCACCGGGACCGTCCGTTATTCTCCGAATTTCGGATGGCGCGACGTTCCGCTGGGAGCAACGCTGCGCGAGCATTTCGGCATGCCGGTCTTCGTCGGGAACGATGCACGTTGTGCGACGCTCGGCGAATATACGTACGGCGTCGGGCGCGGTACGCAAGATTTCGTGCTGATCACGCTCGGTACGGGAATCGGCGGCGGGATCGTCGCGGACGGCAATTTGGTTCTGGGGCATGCGTGGGGGGCCGGCGAGGTCGGACATCACCAGATTCGTCCGACCGACGGATTCGTGTGCAGCTGTTTGAAGATCGGCTGCTTCGAAGCCCAGGCGTCGGGGACGGGCCTCATCCGCCATGCAACCGCCCTGGTTCCGTCGTTCCCGCGCAGCACGCTGCTCTCGGGCGCCCCGAGCGATCTAGGCTCGAAACGCATCCGTAAAGCCGCGCAGGCCGGCGACCTTCACGCGCTCGCCGCGTGGCGCAACTACGTGTCCGACTTGGCACTCGGGCTCGCCAACATCGTGGCGTTCATCAATCCGGAAGTGATCGCGCTGGGCGGCGGCGTCAGCAAAGCGGAAGAGTTCCTACTGGATGCGGTTAGGCCGCTGGTCGACGATTTGGTGACGATGGCGCCGCGCGGCTCGACACGCATTTCGATCGCGCAGTTCGAGAATGACGCAGGCGCGCTCGGCGCCGCGACGATGGCGATGCGGGGAGGTTTGACGACGGGTAAAGTCGCCTAGGTGAAGGCTTTCATCCTAGGCGTTTTGCTGACGCTGATCGCCGAAGCGCTCGCCGTCTATTTGGTGGTGCAGAACGGCTGGATCGATCCACGTGCCGACGACGGTTACCTGCCGATGGAGAAGTGGGCCTCACGCGCCGTCCCACGCGCGATTCGCAACGACAGTCAGGGGCTCAACAGTCCGATCGATGCGACCAGCGACAATCTCGTCGCGGGCGCAAAGCTCTACGGTGCGAATTGTGTGATCTGTCACGGCGCCTCCGACGGCCAGGAATCGAACGTAGCGAAAGGCTTGTACGTCAAGGCTCCGCAGCTCGCAAAACACGGCGTCGAAGACGATCCCGTCGGGATGACGTACTACAAGATCGCGCATGGCTATCGTATGACGCCGATGCCTGCGTTCAGCGGGTCGCTCAGCGATACGCAAATCTGGCAGCTGGCATTGTTCTTGAAGAATATGGACAAGCTTCCGGCAGCGGCCGAAGCCGAATTCTCCGTCATCCCGAGCGTAGGTGCACGGAGTGCACCGTAGTCCCTCGACTCCGGCGCTGCGAGCGCCTACTAAGGTGCGTTTTGGCCCGCGTCGAGGCCGAGCGCGACCATCATGCGCACGCCGTATTGCAGTGCGCCTTCATCGATGTCGAAGCGTTCGTGATGATGGGGGAACGACGAGCGCTCACCGCCGCGGCAGCCGACTTGGAAGAAGCACGCTGGAACGCGCTGCGCAAAGAAAGAGAAGTCTTCGGCGCCCATCAGCTTCGGGAACGACGTGACGTGTTCAGCGCCCAGCGCGCTTTCGGCGACGCCGCGCGCGTACGCAGTTTGCGCAGGATCGTTCTCCGTAACCGGGTAGCGCCACAAGTAGTCGAAATCGTAGGTCGCACCCGAGGATGCGCAGACGCCGGCTAGGACCCGTTCGATTCGTTCTTTCATCGCTTTGCGGACGCCGGCGTCGAACGCGCGAACCGTACCCTTGAGCTTCGCGCTGGTAGGGATGACGTTATAGGTCGTGCCGGCGTGAAACGCGCCGATCGTGACGACCGCCGGCTCGATCGGATCGATGACACGGCTGACGACTTGCTGCAGGCTGACCACGAAGTTCGAGGCGACGAAAATCGGATCGATCGAGAGATGCGGCGACGCGCCGTGCCCGCCCTTACCGTGAATCGCAATCTCGATCGAGTCGCTCGACGCGTACAGGGGGCCAGGCGTGAATCCGACCATTCCGACCGGATGCTTCGAGGCGAGATGCAGCCCGTAAGCACGCTCGATGCCGTACTCCTCGAGGATTCCGGCTTCGACCATCGCGCGCGCCCCACCCAAACCTTCCTCCGCGGGTTGAAAGCACAGCACGACCGTCCCCGGAATCTCCGCGCGCTTTTGCGCGAGAATTTGCGCGGCTCCGAGCAGCATCGCGACGTGTCCGTCGTGACCGCAGGCGTGCATCGTCCCGTCGAATTCCGAACGGTAGTCGGTCTCATTGAGCTCTTGGATCGGCAGACCGTCCATGTCGGCGCGCAGCATGATCGTCTTGCCGGGCCGCCCGCCTTTGATGATGCCGAGAACGCCGGTCTGCGCGACGCGCTCGTGAACTTCGATTCCGAGCTCGCGCAAACGCGCTGCAACGATCCCCGCGGTGCGCACTTCTTCGAAACCCAGCTCGGGATGCGCGTGCAGATCGCGCCGCGTGGCGACGACGAAATCGAGCAATCCGCCCGGGAGATCGATGACGCTCATGATCCGCTCCTAGGAGACGGCGGCGAACGGCGCGATGACCGGAAGACCGGCGGACGCCGTGCGCGCAATCAGCTCTGCGATGCGGCGCGAGGCGCCGCGCGGAGCGAGCTCGGCCTGGCGGCGGCGCATCTGCTCGCGCAATGCGGGATTGTCGACGATGCGGCGCACGGCGTTCACGACCCCCGGCGTCGTCAATGCGACGAGTCCGATCCCATTTGAGCGCACATACTGCAGATTACCCCGCTCTTGCCCGGGGATGTAGTCGTAAATCACGACCGGCAGCTCGGAGACGCTTGCTTCCGCGATTGCGCCCGGACCGGCTTTGGTGACGAGCAGGTCGCTGGCGCGCATCAGCTCCGGAACGTCGTCACGGAAACCGAGCGGCACGATCGGCGTCGGCAAGCCGGGCGCGATCTCTTCGAGACGGCGTTGCAACGGTGCATTGCGTCCGCACACCACGACCAGGTGCAACGGCATTCCCGATTTCGCGAGTGCGAGCGTCGTGGGATAAAGCTTGCCGCCGCCTTCGCCGCCGGCCATCAGCAGCGCGACGGTTGCATCTTGCGGAAGGCCCAGCCGCTGGCGGATCGTCGATTTGCTTGCGGTCACGTCTTCGAACTTCGGATGGACCGGATGTCCGAGCCGGAACAACCGGTCGCGCGGAATGCCGCGCTCGAGGGCGCGCTGCAAAACTTCTTGCGCGGGAACGACGACGGCGTCGACGCGCGGGCTCAGCCACGACTCGTGAACGCGCCCGAGATCCGTGACGACCGTGATGATCGGAACGCGCAGATGCGCATCCGCTCGAGCCCGCGACGATGCATGATTCAGCAGTGGGTGGACCGAGACGATGACGTCGGGACGGTACGAAAGGAATACGTCGCGCAGGCGTTCGCGATAAAGCGGCTCGCACACGCGCACGAGCGAGCGGAAACGCCGGCGCCCGTTGGTCGCATAAAAAAGCGCCCCGTAGACTGGGGGCGCAAAGCGCAGCGCGGCGCTATACGCCGGGCCGAGCTGCGAAAGCGGGAATCCGCAGTGATTGCCGATGTCCTCGATTCGCCATTCGAAGGGGCCGTCCGATTTGATCTCGTCCAAGGCGGCGCCAATCGCCTGTGCTCCCGCACGATGGCCACCGCCCGTATCCGAGATCAAAAGCAGAACGCGTTTGGACATCTACCCCCTCTGAGATTACCCCCGCCCGGGACTTGGCATCGGACCCTTGCGCCGGACGGAAGTACGTCCGCTTTGGCGCCGGACGGCGGTCCGCAGTGCAGCACGTCGGCGACGTGTCCCCCGGCTGAGTGCCCGCATGAACGCGATGCACGCTCGGGCCGGTGCGTCGTAGAACCGGAAAATATCGCCGAACTCGATTTCGGGGTTTCGGTGATGCCCGTCATGGTCCTCGGGCAGCACAATTCGGAGGGCTCTCGCTATCCGGACGGCCCAGGCCGGCGTCTTCCAGCCCAAATCGGTCGTGTGCCGCCACCAGACGTGCAGTTGTCCGAGGATCAGGCCGATGATCGCGCCGACCGGCGAGAGCGGCCAACAGAGGGCCGCGAGCGCGAGGTAAGGGAGCGCGCCGAGCAGGCCGTCGAGCAGAACCGCCGGATCGCGCGAGATGACCGCATGATCCCAGTACGACCGGCGACGATCGTGGTGCGTGCGAAGATGCAGCTTAAACCAGACATGTTGAGGGACGTGATAGAAGAACGTCGATGCAAAGTCGCCGACGACCAAGACGATCACGAGGCTGAGAATCGTCGTCATGCTTCAACCCGCCGATTACCGGTGATCAAGAGGGCTCCTTTATACAGGGTGGTGCTTATGGGCGCATGTCTGCTCGCAGCGGGGTGCGCGCCTTCCGAGCCCACGATGTTTCATTCCGAACTATCCCAGAGTGTCAGTCTAACCGAGGTTCGGGATGCTGTTCTCTCCTGGCATATTCCCCAAGAAGTGCCGGTGTTTCTCGGAGCGAGACTGCTGGCCGACGCGCCGAGGCCCGCGAGCGCCGCAGTTGCCCTTACAAAGTCTATCATCCGAAGCAACCCTCGGTTAAGCCCCTTGGATGCGCTTCGTCTCGCGATCTTGTCGGAAAGGTCTGCACACCGCGCCGGATTGAATCAAGACTTCTTCGGCGCGACGATTCTGCAAGAGAGCGCATTCGATCCCTTTGCAGTATCATCGGCGGGCGCGCTCGGCATCGCCCAGTTCATGCTCTACACGGCCGACGCGTTTGCGATCGATCCGCTGAATCCGCGCGATGCCTTAGCCGGCTCTGCGCAACTCCTCGCGACATATGTCGCACGCTATCGCATGCGCTTCGCGCGCGACGATCCGTATGCACTCGCGCTTGCGGCGTACAACGCAGGTCCGCTAGCCGTTGCCCACTACGACGGCGTGCCACCCTATTCGGAGACGCGCGCGTACATCGGCGACATCTACGAGCGAATGGCGCGTATCGTCAGCGAGGAGTACCCGCCGCCAGGAGCGGTAACGGCCGTTTCCCTATCGCAACGTCGTAAGTAGCGCGCGCAAGCGCATCCAGCGGATCGATCACCGGAAGCGCCGGGTTCGGAACCTCCGCGAAGGCTACCGACAGCTCGGTACAACCCGCGATTGCACAAACCGTTCGAGACATTTTCCCGAGCGCTTGCATCGCAAGCGCGACTGCTCGCTCGTCGACGCGCGTCCCCGTCGATTTGATTCCGAATTCCGGATCGAAGATCGCGCGCATCACGTCCCGTTGGTCGGGCGACTCGACATCGAATTCGACGGGCTCGAATCCGGCGTCGCGCAAGCGCTCGCGGTACAGGCCGGTTTGCAGAGTGCCCGTCGTCGCAAGCACCAGAATCCGAGAACCCGCAGCGAACTTCTGCGCCAGCTCGTCGGTCGTGACGTCGATTAAATCGAGCCAAGGCAGTGGAACGCGCGCCATCACGTCGTCGCGCAGTGCATGCGCCGTGTTGCAGGGGACCGCGGCGAAATCCGCGCCGGCATCGAGAAGACGGCGCGCGGCTGCTGCAATGCCCTCCGCCGCCTCGCGCGTATCGTTCGCGAGCAGTGCCCCGGTGCGCTCCGGTACGTTCGTCGCATTGACGAGCACCCATGAGGGGCAATCCTGATCCGAGCGGCCGCCGCGGCGTGCACTCTCCGCTAAAAGCCGGCGCTCGAACTCGATATGCGCTGCGGGTCCCAGGCCGCCGATGATCCCCGGCAAGCGGACTTGCTGCTTCACGGCCTGAACGTTCGACGCGCATGAACCGCGTCTTTCGCCGGCTCTTCATGACGATGCCGCTCGATCGTGCGCGGAACGAAACGCAAGGCGTCACGCTTCGTCGCGTCTTGGGCAAGCCCGGTTTGATCGGCATCGGTCTCGGCACGATGCTGGGCGGGATTTTTACGACGATCGGCGCCGGTGCCAACACCGCCGGTCCCGGGGTCGTCGCATCCTTCGTGCTCTCGGGCGTCGCGTGTCTGTTCGTTGCGCTATGCTACTCGGAGCTGGCGTGCATGGTCCCGGTCGCGGGCAGCGCGTACACGTACGCGTATGCGACGCTCGGTGAGATCGTCGCGTGGGTCATCGGCTGGGATCTCATCCTCGAGTACGGGATCAGCGCAGCGCCGGTCGCTTCGTCATGGTCGTCATACGCACAAAACGTGCTGGGCGGATTCGGTATCGCGCTTCCCGCGTGGGCGCGCACCGCGCATCTTTCGGAGAGCGGCGGTTGGAGTGTCGACGTCTTGGCATTTGCGGTCGTGCTGGCTATCTCGATTTTGCTCGCGATCGGCATCAAGGAATCGTCTTCGACGAACAGCGCCATGGTGTGGTTGCAGGTCGGCGCGATCGTCGTCTTTGTGCTCGCGTGCATCGGCGCGATAAACGGCAAACTGTTCATCCCGTTTTCGCCGCTTGGGTTGCGCGGCATCGTGAATTCGGCGGCGCTCGTGTTTTTCGCCTATATCGGCTTCGATACGGTGACGGTCGCATCGGAAGAGTGTCGCGAGCCGGCGCGCGATCTGCCGTTCGGCATCATAGGCTCTCTGATCGTCGGCGCAATTCTCTATCTCGCGATCGCCGTCGTTTGCGTGGGGCTCGTGCCGTGGAAAACGATCGACGCCGGCTCGGGGATGCTGGACGCTGCGCGACACGCCGGCAGCAATCCGATCGTTTTGGCCGCCGTCGCGGCGGGCGCCATTGCCGGCACGACGACGGTCATACTTACTTCGCTGCTCGGACAAGCGCGCATCTTTTACGTGATGTCGCGCGACGGGCTCTTGCCGCCCCTGGTAGCGCGTCTCCATCCGAAAACGCGCACGCCGGTCTTTACGACGATGACGACGGGGATCGTCGTGGCCATCATGGCGGCCGCGATTCCGCTCGATATCTTGCTGGCGCTCGTGAACATCGGAACGCTGTCGGCGTTTGCGATCGTGTGCATCGGCGTCGGCGTCTTGCGCGTTACACAACCGAATGCGAACCGGCCATTCCGGGCGCCCCTCGGAATGGCGGTCGCAGTTCTGGGGGCAGTGCTGTGCATCGCGCTTGCACTCTTCGGCTTGGGCGGCGATACGTGGCTGCGGTTCATCGCGTGGTTTCTCGTCGGGGCCGCGATCTATGCTTCGTACGGCTATCGCCGTTCGACGCTGGCAAACGTTATAGGAGCGCCTGCTTCAGAAACTCCCCAACGCGCGACCACGCGTCTTTGAGATCGGGATCGTCAAGCTCTTTTGAGGACTGACGGAAGAAGCCGTGGCCTTTTTCCGGATAGACTTTGAGCGTGAAGCGCTTGTGCTTCGAGCGTAGACCTTGTTCGATGCGCTCGACTTCTTCGGGCGGAATTCCCTGATCTTTTCCGCCGTAGCACATCAGCAGCGGCGCCTTGACGCGATCCGCTTCTTCGATGAGCGGCGTACCGCCACTCATCATCGGCTTTCCGACTTGTCCACCGTAGAAGACGATGCCGCCCGATATTCCGCGCAGCATCGAGCTGAAGAACGCCATCGATCCACCGAAGCAAAATCCCCAGGTCGCAATGCGGTTGAAGCGTACGAAGTCCTGAGCGTTGAGCCAGTCGATGGCGGCGTTGAGATCGGCCTCGATCGTTTGCCGCGTGACCTTGGCCGCCGCTGCACGGCCTTTGGCCATTCCCTCGTCGTTGTAGGGAACGTCGAGATCCGGATCGCTCCGGTGATAGTAATTGATCGCGAGACCGACGTAACCGGCCGATGCGATCAGATCCGTGATGCGGCGCATCTCGGCGTTTACGCCGAAGATCTCTTGCAGAACGATCACGGCGGGTGCGGCTGCAACCGAATCAGGACGGGCGAGGTAAGAAGGCATCGTCGAGCCCTCGAGGGGGATCGTTACGTTACTGGTGCGCAATTAGCACCTCCCAAGGTTTTCGGTAGGTTAAGGGCCGGGTAAGGAGTTCACGATTAGGACGCAGATGACTACGGCTCCGGCTATTCAACGACTGATCGTGCACGATGACGTGAAACGTGGTCGCGCCACGACCTTTGCCGACGACGTGCGACGCGGACTACGCGCGTTGCCCAAGCGACTCCCCCCCAAATCGTTCTATGACGATCTGGGTTCCTCGTTGTTCGAATCGATTACACACCTTCCCGAATATTATTTGACGCGTGCCGAAAGCGAGCTGCTGGATAAATATGCGGGCGACATCATTGAAACTCTTGGAACGCCGCTCGAGCTGCTCGAGCTGGGTTCCGGCAGCGCAACGAAGACACGCTACCTGATTGCAGCCGTGCTCGATCGTCAGTCAACCTTGCATTACTCGCCGATCGACATCTCGCCGGCCGCTCTCAAAGCCAGCGCGCAAGCTCTGGTCGACGAGTATCCGGATATTTCGGTCGAAGCGTTTGCGGGTGACTATTTCGAATTGCTCGAGGGCCCGGGGTTGCGTTCGGACGCGCGCACGCTGGCGCTTTTCTTAGGCTCGAATATCGGGAACTTCGAGCCGGACGAAGCAACTGCGCTCTTGCAAGCCTTGCGCCGCACGCTCAAATCAGGCGATGGGTTGCTGCTCGGCACCGATCTCAAGAAATCGATCGAGCGCCTCGAGCTCGCGTACGACGATCCCGCCGGCGTAACGGCCGCGTTCAACAAGAACGTTCTGGGGCGGATCAATCGCGAGCTGGGCGGTAACTTCGATCTGCGCGCGTTCGAGCATGATGCGCACTACGATCCGGTTCGCGGCGCCGTCGATATGTTTTTGATCGCCACGACCGCGCAAAAGGTGCACGTCCGCGATCTCAATTTGCAGCTAAGCTTTTCCGAATTCGAATCGATACATACCGAATCGTCCTACAAATACGACCCGGACGACATCAGCCGGCTGGCCGAAACGTCAGGTTATCGTCTGGAGCGCTGCTGGTTCGATTCCGGCTTCGACTACGCGCTCAGCTTGCTCTCCGTCGCATAACCGGGGTGCGGCGGTGCCGCCGCCGCCGGGGTCCGCCGGTGCTGCCGCCGCGACGCTTCGGCCGGCGTCCGACCGTTTCGTAAATGTCGCCCGTCGCGACGCGCGCATCGGCTTTTCCGATCGCATCGACGAGCGTAGCTCCGGTAGCCAGATCGCGCGAAGGCTCGTCGCCGACTGCAACGGTAGCGACGAAAACGTCACCGCGGGCGCGCACGTCGATCGTGGCGCCCTCTTCGCGGATCGAGCGCTTGTCGACGTTGAGGACGCGTAGCGCAAAGCCGTCGGCATCGCCGTTGGGGTTGATACGCTTGGCCTCGCTGACGAGCTTCGCGAATTCCACGGCGAAGTCGGTGATCAGCTTGCCGGTTCGATCGCGGGCGATGCGCTTGGGAGGAAGCGAGATGCGCCAGTGGTTTTCGCCGACCGGCTGCCACGTCGCGAGGTTGGCGCGCGTAACAGCCGCGACTTCGAGGTCGTGAACGGATTGCTCGATCGCGCTTGCGGTCCGGACTCGTGCCGCGATCTTGGGATCGAGGCCGACCAGCCTGTCGTAAAGGCGTGAAACCTCGCCGACGTCGCGTCCCTCGATATCGATCTGCGCCGGCAAGCCCCACAGCGTCGGAGCCGTGATCAGCTCGTGACGGCGCGCGATATCGACGATGTCGAGAACCGTCGCAAATTGCTTGTGGCTTTGCCGGACGAGGGTGCGGCGCAGCTCGGGGTCGGGTGCATCGGAGAGGACATTCGCGATCTCGTCGACCGGGCGCAAGCCGCGCCCCGTGATCTGCGTGTAGAGCGTCTGACTCTTGGTCGGCCGCGCGTTGATGATCGTCTCGATCGACGGAACGTCGAAGCCTTCGAGGTAGAGCCCGCAGTTGACGAGCACGCTGGCTTTGCCTTTGCGAAAATCCGAGACGACCTTCGCACGCTCGTCGGGCGGCGTCTCGCCGCTTGCAAACAGTGCCGTGATCCCACGCGCCTTGAAAGCGTCGCGCAGGTTGCGCGCGTGCTGCACCGAGGCCGCAAAGACGAGCGCCTTACGTCCCGGAACACGCTCGAGATATGCATCGATGACTTGCCGGTTACGCTCTTCGTTGTCGACGGCGTCGGCCAGCTCGCCGACGACGAAGTCACCGGCGCGCGAGTTCACTTGGTCGAGGCTCGTTTGAGTATGCACCATGAAGGCATGGACCGGGACGAGGTAGCCCGCTTCGACCGCTTCGGCGGTGTCCATCGAGTAGACGATCTTTTGGAAGATGTCCCCGAGGCCGACTTTGTCGGCGCGGCGGGGTGTGGCGGTAAAGCCCATGATCATCGCATCGTCGCGGCGCCAGCGAATCGCGGTGACGATCGCGCGGTAGGTCGGCGCAGCCGCGTGGTGCGCTTCGTCGATGACGAAGAGCTCGATCCGCCCCCCGAATCGCCGCATGAACTCTTCGAGACGCTTTCCGGTCAGGCTCTGGACGGTTGCGACGATGATCTGGCAATCTTCGGCGGCGCGTTTTGCGGCTTTCTCGACCCCGACTTTGCGGTCGGGATTGAGGAACTTCATTTTCTCGACGGTTTGCTCGATCAGCTCGTCGCGATGCGCGATCACGAGCGTGACGTCATTTTCTCGCAAGCCGAGCAGCTCGGGCAACGTCGCAATCACCACCGTTTTGCCGAGGCCGGTGGCCATGACGACCATCTGCGAGCGCACGCCGAGATCGCGTTCGCGAAGGATAGCTTCTTGCGCATCACGTTGATATGGGCGCAAGCGGAAGAGCGTCGTTTCCGTAAGTGTCTCCGAAGTTAGCTACGCACGATGCGTTCGATACCACGCAAAAGCGCATCCGCGATGACTGCTAATGCAGCCGACGCAATGCAGCCCGCGACGATCTTCTGCACATCGTTTCGATGAATGCCGTCGAAGAACAGCATCCCGAGCCCCCCGGCATTGATCCATGCCGCGACGCTCGCTATAGCGATGAGCGCTACCGTCGCGATCCGCACACCCCCTACGATAACGGGGAGGGCAAGCGGCAGTTCGACGCGCCATAGTTGTTGCGCACGGGTCATCCCAAGTCCCGCTGCAGCCTCGACTTGAGCCGGGTCGATTCCCTGGAAGGCGGCGGCCGTATTCCGGATCAGGATCATTTGCGCGTACGCGGCCAACGCTACGACGGCGGTCCAAAAACCGAGGCCGAGGATAGGGACCAAGAGCGCCAAGAGCGCGAGGCTCGGGATCGTGTAAATTGCGCCGAAGATGCCGTAGATCGGTCCGGTGGCCGCCGGACGGCGTGCTGCCCAGTAGCCGAGCGGGAGCGCGATTGCAAGCGCTGCGGCAAGCGCCGTCCCGACGATCGCAAGGTGCTGCCCAACGAGTTCTGACACCTCGAATGGGTGCGCCAGCAGCCAGCTCATCGTCGCAAGGCCGCGGCGATCGTTGCGAATCGCAGAATGCCGCGCGTGCGTCCGTCCTCGACGACGAGTAGCGGCTCGCCCTCGAGCAGCATTCGGCCGAGGGCATCGCGCAACGTCGAACGGGCGTCGATGCGCGCAGCACCGTCTGCGACGCTCGCGGGGACCTCGGCGGTGGCGGCGTCGGCGGCGTGCATCACGCCCAGGCGGCGCAGCACGTCCGACGCGTCGGTGAGCTCGGCGACGTATGGATCGGCGGGATGCGTAAGCAGGCGCAAAGGCACGTCCGCTTGCAGCATGCGGCCGTCGTGAAAGACCGCGATGCGGTCGGCCAGACGCAGCGCTTCATCGATGTCGTGCGTGACGAAGACGATCGTCGTGCCGAGATCGCGATGGATCCGCAAGATCTCGCCTGCGAGCTCCGAGCGGACGATGGCGTCGAGCGCGCCGAACGGCTCATCCATCAAAAGAAGTGCCGGCTCTGCTGCAAGCGCGCGCGCGACGCCGACGCGTTGCTGCTCGCCACCCGAGAGCCGGCGGGGTAAACGCGCGCGGTAGGACGGATCGAGCCGCACCATGTGCAGCAGCTCGTCGACGCGCGCCGCAATGCGGGACTTCTCCCAGCCCAGCAGCTCGGGGACGATTGCGATGTTTTGCCCGACCGTGAGATGCGGAAGCAATCCCCCGGCTTGAATCACGTAACCGATTCCGCGGCGCAGCTCAGGTGCCGGACGTAAGGCTGCGTCCTCGCCGTCGATCACGACGGTTCCGGTCGTCGGGACGACGAGCCGGTTGATCGTCCGCAGCAGCGTGCTCTTCCCGGAGCCGGATGCACCCAGGAAAACCAGCAGCTCGCCGGGAGCGATCGTGAGATCGACGTTCGCGACGGCATCGCGGTTGCTGGCGGGATAACGAACCCCGATCCCTCGCAGCTCGACGCGCGCGCTGTTCACGCGCTCGACGAATGCTTCTGCAGGAAATCGCGCACGACGTCGGCGGGTTCACGTTTTTGCGGCCCGTTGATCTGGAGGTTGATGTTGCGGATCGTCGCCTCGTCGAGCAACGGCGCAACCTTGTTCAAAGCCGGCGCAATCGCCGGGTACCGCTGCAGCGCCGCGTCGCGAACGACCGGAGCAGCCTGGTAGGGTGGAAATGCGTGCTTGTCGTCGACGAACACGACCAGGTCGTACTCGGCGATCTCACCGTCGGTCGAGAAGGCGACCGCCACGTCGGCGCGTTTGTCGAGCAGCGCCTGATAGCGCAAGCCGATGTCGACTTGAACGATCTGTTTGAAATCGAAGCCGCCGTAGGCTCGCCGCAAGCCCGGTAGCCCGTCGGG
>Ga0335072_10001337_pt1 | contig 40254 bp, 31 predicted proteins | sample Lox_Sample_21_FD_206725 | JGI IMG/M metagenome (GOLD analysis project Ga0335072, IMG submission 206725) | Soil microbial communities from Loxahatchee National Wildlife Refuge, Florida, United States - Lox_Sample_2.1 | ecosystem: Environmental > Terrestrial > Soil > Wetlands | place: USA... | reverse complement strand
ACCCTAACCCTAACCCTAACCCTAACCCTAACCCTAACCCTAACCCTAACCCTAACCCTAACCCTAACCCTAACCCTAACCCTAACCCTAACCCTAACCCTAACCCGAACCCGAACCCGTTAGAGGGTTTCTCGTCCCATCCGGATTAGCCCGCCCAAAGGTTAGGGCCAAATGTAGCCTGCCACTTCTAGGGTTAGGGGCTTCACCCCCAGCCACTGACCCAGCCTTGGGGCCGGGTGCCACCCATATGACGCCCCTGCTTAGCCCGTCAGACCGTTGGACCCCGCTGCAGTGACTGACTTCTAGCCTTAGAGGGCCTAGCCCAAGTAGCCGCCGACCGTTAGCGCCCCCGTCCCGTTTCCCCGTCATTACTTAGCTTAGGGGTTAGCCTGAGCCCCCTTAAACCTTGCTGTGGGACATGCCCTCCGTTTCCCCATCAATAATTCAGAATTAGACGCCCTCACTGTCACGAAATCCCCGATCACCCCTTCCGTGTGAGCCCTTACCAGGAGTCTAATTTAACTATCTGGTGCCTACGCTAACCCAGCTCGCCCTACTGCCCTCCGCATTGTCTCCTCTTCTTTGTCTAGCCATCAGATAATTGAATACACTCCTGATAGCCTCGAGTAATCCATCTTACATGTGCCACATTCGAGTCAAGCAGTATGCCGCCTGCGGTCATCAAACCTCAACTGATTATCTTCGCTGCCTAAACGCCTTCGCCACCCCCGATCAGACCCCATGTCTTCCCTTGACTGGCAATATGCGCGACTTGCCACGAGCTTTGGATTTTCAAGATCGGAACCTCCCCGGCCGCTGTCCAGCTTGCAAAAATATGACCCCTCCAAGCTCTGCTGGTTCGCAGTAATCGAAGTCGCCAAACTTATTCACCTTGATGGACGACTATAGCAAACCACCGAAAGCGAGGACGTACTGTCACAAGCTCATATGCATGGGGATCAGAAGTTGAGGTTAAAATGAATCCATTCACACCGCCGTCGTGGCCGTGCACTTACCCAGCTACCCTGGTTGTGCATCTGCCCCGCTGCCGTGGTCGCGCATCTGCGCCGTGATCGTGTACCTGCACCGCCGCCGTGGTCGTGTGTCTGCGCCGCCGTCCTCGACCCCGAAGAAGAAGCAGCCGGCCTTTTGAAAGCCCGCCCTGTAACCCGCCACCCTGTCGCCGTTCTGCAGCCGGTCCTGTGACCTGACCTGGTGCTGGAAGCTGGAACCAGCTGACCGTCGACCCCGTGCAGCCGCGGCGAACGCCCCGCTGTCTAGCCCCGCCTCCCCGTTGCCCGCCCTGCCTAGCTGATAGCCCGCTGTGAACCCCGCCGCGTCGACGCCACCGAGGTGGACGTGGAACTGCCTCCGCCGCAGCCACGGCGTGACCTTGGAGACGTGCCTGGCCGTGCTGCCGCGTCTGGCCGAGCTGCTGGCCAAGCGACGCAAACCCTGCGTCCACCAGCGCGCTCGACAGCGGCGGGGAGGTGGCGGCGGGGAGACGGCGGCGGCGTCGGGCCGTCGTTCTGGGGGACGTCGCAGGTCGACCTCCGCCACCGTGACCATCAAGTACTGCGGGTTCTCGCCGAAGAGCGTCTGCAGCCTCACGCGCGACACCACCCCGCCCGCCTTGACCTTCAGCCCGTGAGCCCGCCTGCAGTGCTGTCCGATCAACGAGCGGTTAATGCTCACGGCGGTGCAGTGGCCGACCTTGCAGCTTCAGCCGTCGTGGACCCCCAGCCCGTCCATGCCCTTCTGCCCGTGGCCCTGCCGCACCACTTCCGCCACCCTGCCCGCGAGGTCGACTCCAACCAGCTCTTCCACCACCACCCGCTTCCGCTGGCCCTTGAACCGTGCACCGAGACCAGGTGGCCCCCATAGTTTCCACCTACGTAGCACGTGCTGCAGCCCGTGCAGAGGAGGACGCCGTACGCCGACAGGACGCGAAAATACCCCGCGTCGTCGTGATTCGCCGTGATTGTGTACCTGCCCTGCCACCCTAGCCGCATGCTTACGTCGCCGCCCTGGTCGTGTATTCACGCCGCTGCCGTGCCAATGCATCTGTCCCGCCGCCCCGATCGTGTACCTGCCCCGCCGCTGTGGTCGTATGCCTGCGCCGTCGTCGTGATCGTGCATCTACGTCTCTGCCGTGATCGTATATCTGCGGCGTCGTCGTGATTCATCTGCGCGTCCGCCGTGGGTTGTATATCTGCGCTCCCGCCGTGGTCGTATATCTCCGCGATCATCGTGACCGTGCACCTGCGCTGCCGCTGTGGTCGTATGCCTGCGCGGCCGTCGTGATCGTGCATCTGCGGCATCGTTCTGATCGTGTGCCTGCGCGGCCGTCGTGGTCGTGCATCTGCGCCGCCATCGTGGTGGTGAGCTTGCGCGTCGGCCGTAATCATGCGCCCTGCGCCGTCGTCATGATCATGCATTTGCGCAGCCTTATCATCGAAATAGACGCGAGGTGTCTGACTGAAAAGCCGTTCGGCTGGAAGAACCCAAGATCGAGTGAGACCCGACTGTCCATCTCACCAGAACGGACGTTAATATGGCTTCTAGATGATGAGCTTGTCTGCGGGCCGTGATGATAGACATGCGTGTCCAGCGTAATGGCGAACCTGCACGCTAGCCATGATGATGGACCTGCGCGTCCGTCGTGGCCATACATCTGCGCGTACGCCGTGGTTCACCTGCGCATCTGCCGTGATCGCGGACCTGCGCTCCGCCGTGTATCTGCGCCGCCGTCATGGTCGTGCATCAGCGCGCTGCTGTGGTTGTGGGCCTGCGCGTCCGCAGTAGTCGTGACCGCAGATCAACGCGTCGGCCGTGATCGTGCATTTGCGCGCCGCCATATAGAACAGCTGCTCCGTATATTTCAGCCATACATGTAACAAGTATAACAGCGTCGTGAGTACTAGCCACCACTGACAGGCTCCGGCGGGCACTGATAGACTCTGGCGGAAGTGGGCGGGCTCTGGCGGACGTTGGCGGGCATTGGCTATCACTGGCAAGCACCGGCAGTATTGGCGGGCACCAACGACCGCTTAAGGGCGCTGATGGCTGCTGGTAATTACCGGCGAGTCGTTTGAGATTTCAACTCGACGAGCGACGCGAATTCAACGCGTCGTCGGCGCGGATCAATTTCAATCCGAAGTGAAATCGAACGGAAGACCAGATGCCACCAACTCCCCACCCCCCAGGAAACGAAGGCATGGAAGCGTCAAGCGTCGGCCTGTTCGCTCGATATCTTCTAGAAAATAGCCAATGACCCAGCGGCAGCGGCCACTGCGACAGCACGCCATCAACCTCCTTCAAATTCAAGCTCAACTAACCGCCTCATCCTCAGCATCTGGCCGCTGCTACCCTGATCCCGCCACTGCCTGCTGCCCCGATGGGACCTGTATCACGTCAAGCGACACCTGCTGCCTCACGGGCGGCGCATGCAGCCCCGGCCCTGAATGTTGCGAAGGCGGCTGTGCGCCCAACCGGAGCTAGTGCTGTATCGGCGGCGGGTACTGTCCGCAAAGACAGAACTGCGTCAGTGCTGATGGTGAAAAAGGGCGTTGTGTGAATCTGGATTGCACTGGCAGCCCTAGAGGCGGTAGCTCCCCTTCGCCCACGACCCTCCGTCCTACCGACGACAACACCTGCGCCATCATCGACAACGACTGCGCCACCGTCGACGACTCACCAGCCCCCGGCAGTGGAGACTGCGTACTTCACGACAATAACGTGGACTTACCACTTCTACTGACACATAAAGATATACATCTCGTTCAACATCTCGCTCACCACACATACCCTCTCACTTACCTCCTCCCCGACCACCACCGGCATCAGCGTCTCCGTCCAAGCTACCGCCTCCGAGGCCGCCTAGTCGAGCTTCCAATCGCTCCGTGAGAGCCTCCAAGCACCCGCTTCTGCGGCGGTGGCACTTACCTTGTTGCAGGACCGTCAACAGTGCCGTATACGCCGCCGATCACGGCCTCATCCAAATCATCATCTTCGAGTAGCTCAGTCCCCAGTGTCAAATGCGAAACCACTAGTGTCACTGTCGTCGACTTCTCTGCATCCTCCACCTATGTAGTCAAACCCAACTGCCGCTGTCCTGCCATTAAGGTCTCGGAGACAGGTGCCACAACAGCCGAGGTGTCCCTTCTGGGTTTTAACTGCACTGCCCCCACCACCACCTCCACGTCGGCTGAGTCCTTCCCTACTGTCCTTACAACCACCGCTACTGTTCCTACAACTACTGCTACTGCCACCAACTCGGCTCTCCAGCAGTCCAGCACGACGTCTACCAGCGAGTAGTCGAAGGATAATTGCCTGAATGTTGCCAACCCTTGCCGGTGTGGCGGGGATGGCGGCTCTCTCGATTATTTAAGGTGGAGTTAGTAAGGTTCAACTGTATTGATGCCTTCGCATTTGGGGCACCTCAAATGCCTACATCTGTAGGAGCGTATATTTCACAGAACGTGCATCTTAGATGCCTCTATCTCATGGGAGTAGCCCTCTTGCGGGCATGCATCACACAGGCGCGCATCTTGAGGCTATCGTACCTAAGCTCGCCATACCCGAATTGCGTCCCTGGCCGATAAGCCGTCCAATCGCGTCCCCGGATACTTCCGGCGCAACGCCGCTTTGGCCCTGAGCAGCTCTCTGAGATACAGCGTGGGGGCCTGATTCTGCCCCCCTGTAGTCCGGTTAAAGCTGCCCATGGAGTTCCACGTTGGTGTCACCTAAGCCCCCCAGTAGCGGCTGCCTAAATCTCGTGTGCTACTGACCCGGTGACCAACGGTGATTGTTAAATCCTACATGAAATTCCATCCCACATTATGCTAGAGGGCAGATGAGTGCGTGCGTTACGACTCGGGAGGCCGAGTCTTGAGGTGGAAGAGGGGAGCAGGCTGGGGTTGAGTAGTTGATGCTTCTGGTTATTGCTTACCGAGGTCGAGGGCTGATATATAGTGATACCACCACAGATGGCACAAGAATGGTTAGAAGGAGCGCTGCATACATTCACATGCGGGCGATCGAGTCACAACCTCAAAGCAAGAGCCAGCCTAGGAAAGAGGCAACATAAAAGGGAAATCTGCCCGGAATATGCAAGTTCCTAACGGATTTCGTAAACCATTCGGACATTCCACACTACGTAAGCCACGCTGATGAGCAAGTTGGGAAATAGTCATTATTCATTCGCTGTTGTATCTGCTCTATGCAGGATGGCAATTGTGTGCAGTCATATGACTCGCACTTCGCAAAATGTCATATCCTCATATCAAGAAATGTCAGTATAGCGCAGTCTTCTCCCGCGGTGTGGCTATGCCGAGGACACAGCGACGCTCCAGCTGTACAAGGACACTCCAGCTGGGCAGGTATCAGGGGCCGAGGTGGCCGCAGGCGGCAAGACGAGCCAGCGTACATATATAGACATCCACTTAAGTTCATCAATCTGCCTTTGTCACGCCCATATTCATCATGCCAAGTATTCATCCCTCTCCATGCCGACTGAATACCCGAAATCTGATGGGAGCTCTTGCGCAAAGAGGTCGCGCGTGAAATCCGGATCACGAGCAGTGAGGAAGAGCTGTGAATCCAAATCCGCAATCAACAGCTCTAGCTCTTGGGCAATTTCTTCATGACCGTTTTCTCGAGCGATCTGAACGGCGGTCTTCCCAACATCCCAAAGACAAGGTGTTCGAGGATTTGCTCCGTGTTCCACTAGCATTCTGACCATTTCAAGGTGGCCCGCTGCAGCAGCTGCTTGGAGTGGCGTCAATGCGTACCCCAGGTTGAGAGGATTCACTTCCTCGATCTTGACGGCGAGTATTCGCTTGGCGGTCTCGAGAAGGTTTTGGCCAGCGGCAACGGTAAGAAGGGTGCGACCGTTGCAGTCTCGATCATCGACTCTTGCACCTGCTTCAAAGAGGTCCTTGCAATGGCTCTCCTTTCCGAGCGCAGCAGCGAAGAAGATAGGGGAGCGGTCTAGTGTATCTCGGGAGTTGATGCTTTCGTCTGAATCTAATGTCGCCGTCGAGAAGCTCGCCCAGGAGTCGACTTCGCCGCTTGGAGCTTCTTGTACTGAACTGTACACTGCGCCTTTGACGATGACTTCTAATGTCGCCTGGAATACTTCAGGATTCTCATATCTTATGCTCTGATACAATGCCGGAGAACGGATGACTGCGTCAACGCTGGACACACCGGATTTGACAAAGGAGCTATGGAGCGTTTTTGAGGTTCTGAGCAAGGAATAACTTAGCATCCGGTGTGGATTAATGTTGGAGTTCTTTGTCTTCGGTTTATGTCCAGTCGAGGTAGAGAGTGACGATAAGATTCTTAGAGCTTTTTGCGAGCGAGGTTCATTCCCGATGTCGCGGTAGAAGAACGCCATTTTGGACAATGCTGCCCATTGAAGCCGGACGCTCAGACAGTTAGTACTCTGAAGACCATCCAGAATGTGAAGAAATATCCGATCGGCGACGTCATTATCCTTATTTGCCACCGCGGCATCACCGAGCTTGGTTAACCCCTCGATCGTCCACTCCAATTCTTTGGCCACCTCCTTCAGAGCAAATCCTAGGGACACAGCAGGGCCTGAAGCTCTGGAAGCTTGCGGATAGAGTGGATTTTGCGACTCTCTGAGGGTGGACTGGAAAAGGAGCAGATATCCAAGCTTTTCGGACCTAGCAGCTTTGTTAGCACCCAGTAACAATACAGCCAGCCTAAGAGAGGCCACTAGAGGCTAATTTGTGAGTGGTGTCTCACCATCTATTGATATCGTCCCTTAGGTGCTCGCGGTCGAATATTCCTACTTCTTCTAAGCTGTCTCGGCCGTCAAAAGCTGTTCCTTCGCGAGATGAATTGGATTCTACGATGCTGTTTTGGTATGGCTTGTCTGTTGTTGCTGTTGTCGTTGTCGTTGCCGTTGTCGTTATTGCAGGTACTTCCCTCCCCACGGCATGCGCACGGTCTTTCGTGATTCGCGGCGTCGAATCCGGAACTGACCTACCCATGAGAGCACGGGCTTCTCTGGCGTTGAGACTTCGTCCACATGGCACGCCGGCTCTTCGGCACAAGTCGCAATCCTCGCCTGGAAGTCGGTTGCACTGCAATCCGATGATTAACGAGCTACACATTTGAGCTTGGGTTTATTCGTACCCCCTTTTTATGTTTCCTACATCTTAGGCATCGTACTCGGGGACCAGAAGGGTTGGGAATGGGGGGAAGAGCGACGACAGGAGGTGGGAGAGGTTGTGAGGCTAGGCCACGCGTCTCTTCTTCAGCCATGACTTAGGAAACGACGAAGTCCAGACTCAAATCGTATATTGTGAAGGACTATCTAGAGTCCTCATCATGAGAGTTGAAGAGGGAGAGAAGAGTAGCATGTGTAGAACATACAGTTCAATCTGGCAGATGGGAACGCAGGCCACCCTGCACCACCTAAGGTTGGATGAGGCTCCCATTGTGAGGTCGGGGTCTGGTGAGATATAAAAACTTCTCAGGGGCGCTAATGAGACGAAAATTCGCAAAACATAATCCTCAGATTGGTCCTGCTCAGAAGGCTTTGCGATGATGGCGGAGGCTGAGCCACGTGGTGGCGCAGTTTCCTCGCGGGGAAATCGGCGACGAGGCGCGACTTTGAACGACTCGATCGCAAGTTGGTCGCATTCAGTCGCAAATGGTTGAAGAACATTTCCTTGGGAATAATAAGTCCGGTAGCACTTCTTCGATGCTATCGTCCAACCAATTTTCGTTCAGAGAGGTTGCCTGAAGTGGCCACCGCAGTCTGCGTGTCCGTGCTTGGTGATTCGCAGAGCCTCTATGCTATTGCGACACAGTATAGATAAAATGGTGACCGTGCAGCTCCGCCCTCTTCTCTCCTCTTCTTCCCTTCCCCCCAACCTCTACAGAAAACAGCGATGGCGAGTATGGAAGGCCCGCGTGCGTGTAAGCTCCACACTCTTCACCATTTGTCGTACATCTATATCACAAAATAACAAATCCCAAGTTTTCAGGCTACCTCAACGCTCCTCCACAGGTGACAACTGCGTCCGCTATATCTGCTTTCGCCCAAAGCGTACTTTCCAATTCGCGGAGCGGGCGAAAATGGAAGCTGCTACCTTGCAGTCTCCCATACTCGAAGACGTTAGCGTTTCTTGCAATCCCACTCTGCCAGTCTGATTAGCTAATTGCAATAGGAGCCACCTGGAGAACAGTGCAAGACTTGCAAAGATATTCCCGAACGCCGTGTCTCTCGCACGACCGCATCCCCCCGCGACCACAAAAATGCACAAGACGCTGCCCGTATCTACGAAAAAATACGTTCAGTCAGGGAGCTCTATGTTCATTGGAAGCTTACAAACTCGAACTACAACGTGGCTATAGATAAGAATCAAGTCGTCGAGCCAGCGCTAGCTCACGAGTTTCAAATGGTGGTCCGCAGCGAAGAGATTGCACGAGTCTCCCTAAAGGCTTATCTTGAATCAGGCACCTATATTGCTACCAGTGGCACTTTCGAGGACCGGGGATTCATCTGGCCTCAGCATTATAGGGTAGCAGAGGCATATAGTGATACACTACCAGCGATGCTCCACAATTGTCTGCAAATGTGGGCTCAACCACGTGAAGATGAAAGTAGCCTTGGACGCTCCGACGCCTTTCATCGGAGTCCATTGCATCTCTGTTCTGCGTTCGGCTTCAAGGGCCTGGGGGAAGCCTACCTTCAGATGGGAAAAGATCCGAACATCCTTGCCTACCCCGATGGACAGACTGCACTCCATCTTGCGTCCGCCGGTGGGCATATTGGAATGATAGAAAAGTTGTTGGGTCACGATGCAGATATAGAGAAGACCGCGTTTCATACTGGGAGAACCGCATTGCAGATGGCAGCGGCTCGAGGACATCTGGATGCAGTGCGGCTTCTCCTTGGGGGAGGAGCAGATGCCGACGCCACGGATAAGTATGGGCATACCGCCCTTGAGTTGGCAGCTCAAAATGGCCACGAGGAGATCGTGGAACTTCTCATTAACCACAGGGGGTACAACTTGGTGGAATTGGGGTCGCACGAGGCGGCCGCCTGCCACCGCTCTAGGCCGACCTCTCCAGGCTGTTGCCATTGTGAGGAAGGGCAAAAGGACGAGAAGAATCGTACCCACTGTGCATCCTACAAGCACATATAACGTTAAGCGTTGGATCATCATCAAAAGATATCGTGACCCAATGTCAACACCGCCACACCTGTTAGCTACAGTCGTCGACCTGCAAGTTGAATGAAATGTTATCTCAAGTGTCTAATGGTTTTCCTAAGCTCATGCAAGAGCCAAGTTCCGGGGAAATAAGGTATGCCCGATTTTGGGACAAGATTGATCCAGTTGGGGTAAGCCCGCCTTTTCGTTTGCTATTTGCCGTTGCCTACTGTGATTTCGGTAAGCGCACGGTTACCTGTTTCTAGTTCTGTGATCTCCATGCTGCTGTCTGTAAAGGCATTGTGTACTTAAGTCGCTCGTTACACCTGAGTACGATAGAACAATAAGAAGTGTTCCCACAATCAATTCTATGCATACTCGTTTGCTACACGCAATCGGAAATGAGCTGGAGAGCCGATTTGGGTGTTGATTCCGTCTGCATTCACCAGGCCATCACCGAACCCGTAAAGACAAATACCAAGAAAGAAACTAGAGTTGCTTCTACTACTCACGCGTATACATACCAGCCCGCCGTGCGCAACAGAATCCACTTGCCGAGAGGTAGTCCTCGAGGCCGGAACACTACCCTATGTTATTCAAATGTGCCTTAGTTGTCGCCGGAGCTGCAATGGAAGGCGGCTCGAGCGAGAATGCCGCGAATTCAGGCTACCGTTCCATCTCTTCTCCTTGCAGGACGTGGTTATGAGCTTTGGCCTGGCTTGCAAGCTCTTATTTCCCTCCATTCTTCAGGAAGCCTCTGGCATCGTCTTTTGCTCTATGCCTCCTTATTTGCCCCTTGAGGCTTTTAGCGTTGTCCATAAGCTTCTGTCTCTTCTTTCGTCGAGGGTCCCAAGTTTGATTCCGGAAAGATAGTGTGGACGGGATAAAGGCATGCCGAACGACTAGTCGTTCAATTGGGAAAGCATGGCAATGAGGGAAAGGGGCAAGCAGCAAGGACCCTTTTCCCTCCTGTTCATACAATGGTGGAGGTAGAACTGTGTCCCTAGCTAACACCACTAGGCAATGTGCAACTGTCGCGTATTTAGCAATCTCTAGAACAGGATAGCTTGCGGTCGATATGGCAATGGATAAGGCTGTTGGCGCCGTAGGGCATAGCCGGCCGTTGAATCGGTGATGATAAACCGAACCTGATCAAAGATTTATGAACCTCAGATATGGCGGGCGATAGCCTTGCCTGGCTGACCAGAGCCGGTCGGTGTGTGTCACTCGCAGTCCCATCGTAGGACAAGAGCTGACCATGATGAAACTATAACTCTGCGGTGGGATTTCCTGAAGAGTGGAAAGCAATTTCATACGTGGCGTCTGTAATTATCACGGGGCTTGAGCAGAGAGTCGTTGAATTGATGAAACATTAGACGGAGAGCTAATTCTAAAGGTTCTATGTCTGAGGCATAGGCTGTGTGCACCAAGCCTGTGCTAAGCCAGGCAAGATCTGTGACAGTGAGAGCATCTGGTCCGCAGAAGTAACGAGTCTTTTCTTCCCTTAGGTAGTGGTCGAGAGCTTTCCTAAGGCTTCACGCTGTCTGTTCAATGTCCCCTGACAAATGCAGGCACTGGGTGTTGTTGGAGGCAATGGCCAAATCTCGTATGGAGCTGTAGAGCAAGCATTCTATAAGCGAGCCTTTCCGGCTTTCATCTAGGCAGCATCGTATCTTGCTATAGCTTCTTCGAGTAGCTTGATGTCGAGCTGCAAACTCGTACTTTCTGCCCTCTCAAGTAACTCATCCGCTAGGTTTTTGTTGTTTTCCTTGAGAGCATGCAGAGCTTGTAGTCGCTTTGGCAATTCGTTTTTCTGGATAAAATCAAGGAGTTTTCTGGAGTTCTCCCTCTTGTCGCGTGCATCCTTGATATTGCGATCGATATATCCAGATTCCCGAATTGCCTTGGCATTTCGCTTCAGCTCCTTGTCAAAGTCGGCAGCGGCCCTATCGACACTCTTGCTTCGATTGGCTTTGCCTTTGCCAGAGGCATCAGTGATCTTGGATTTTCCGCCTGCATGGCTTCCGGCGAACCAATGACATAAACCAGTTTCCCAGCCATAAGCTGAAGTAAGGATGGTAACGAAAATTTCGTCAAGGCCAATGTCCTCCTTGCGGACAATGGAAATCAGGTGGTAGCTGTATGGCTTGAGAACAAGTTGGCCAGGCCATAGGTATTCCATCGTAGCTGTGATCAAGCCATATAGTATGCTCTCGCGGCCGAAATGAACCCAATGTTGTGGGCCTCTTTGCAGAGTTTGGCGTGCGAGGCCAACGTATGGGAAGCATCGCCGGAGAGGAATGTCGAGAAGGTATTCGTCTGGTGTTTTCAGCTTGCTTCGTGCATAACCGAGGTAAGCTGACTCTATTGCGTCTAGCCACTCCTCTGCATGCGTCATCTGGTCATGATTGGCGCCGCCAGCGTAACGCCGCTTGCCGTCAATGGCCCATTTGTCGCAGTTTGGCGAACGCATCGTGGTATCAATCTTTCTTGCCAAGTCATCATCTGGGCAATCAAGGTCAATGTATCGCTTTATCACCTGGCACAGCTCCAACAGCTCACGCAGGGTCAGATTTAAACCAGCTTTCGGATTGCTGATCCCTGTTTTGTCCTGCCTCCGCGAGGCTGCTCTTGCTGGGTATATCGCATAGGCCCCTTGGGTATTCTTAAGGTCAATGATTGACGCAAATTGCAGCTTAAAAGCTGGATCCTCTTCCATTCGAGCAGGAAGATCACCGCGAATCAACACAGGTATCAAATCGGGGTGAAGCGTGCAGAGATAGTAGAGCACTCTCGAATCAGGACCAAGGTTGTAATCCTCTATCAGTCGTTGCCAACTAGGGTGTGCTTTCATGTTGCTTTCCCTGTTCAATTCGAGCTGAGCCTCGGCAATCTCTTTGATCCAGTAGGCGAGGCCGACGACTCCGAAGTAGTCATAGAACCAAGCCAGTTGTTTCTGTCGCTCTGTGACCAAAGGATCACTTGGGTGCCATTGGGGGCGTGGTGCGGGTTGTGACAAGGAGAGTGAAGGAGTCGTCTGGAGAGCCCGAGTGACTTCATCGTTCAGTGCTCTTACTTCCTTCAGGATGCTTTTCATCTCGTCCCGCGCGGCTCGGGCGTCTTTTGCAGGATTGGCACTTGGAGCGCCTCGTGTGGCATCCATTCTGGTTCAGAATGAACAATTTTTCCAGAGATTGTATGCACACTCGTAAGTGTAGGAAGGGCTTCTGTTGTGACAAAGGAATTTGGTATGCGTGTGGGAAATTGTGAACTTCGGAGCTAGACCGACACAAATTAAAGCCACTAGATTTGAATGATGCCCATATTTCGTGTTCAACCCATACAAAAATCTTCCTTGTGTAGTCATAAATCTCCATGACATAGAGACTCACCAATCTCATTATCTCCACCATTGGATCCACGAACGCAGACGCGCATGACCATATTTCCCAGAGACATTGGTGAAGACCACAAGAACTCTCTCCTCAGACATCGGGCTAACTTCCTGTCTTAGCCCTTCAACTCCTCTACACCAGTACGAAAGACAGCTGCCTGATTGGCGATTCGCGGGAAAGCTAACAGACACCCCGATCAAGGAGGCAACGTTTGCAACAAGAGGAAGGCCCGGTCTAGGCCATCTGACTGTATATGCCAGCTTACAGCCACTCTATTGCCTAGAGGCTGTAGGAATCGGCGAAGGCGAGCCATCCTAGACATGGAGTCGAGCTTGAAGCTTCAGACCAGGTATGATAGACCAACTCCGCAGCCATACGCATGGTGAATTCCACGACACGATCGAACTGCAAGTCAGCTTATCCATCGTGAGTGGGTAAGCTTGGTAAAGCTACAACCGATGGTGCAGGGTAGAGTCGAAGGGGGGACAGATTGATACAACCAGACCGCGACGCGCCCTATCTCCCCAGAGCAAGACTGCTTCGACTGCCATTGCTTTGCAAGATGGAACCTCTCATCTTCCTTCTTCCTCTTCTTCTTCTCACGACGCTGCATGAATCTCTCTATTTCTGGTGCGCAACACAATGTGTTCGATCTTGAAGTCCTACATGAGAAAGATGGAAAGCAACTGCAGGGAAAGTGTGGTCGGCTCAACCTCGGGTCTCGGGTTCTTGGTACCCTACAGTTACTATCGCCCTTTACATTTGTCAGATTCTTTGGGTGAGATCGGAGGACCGTCTGTCCCTCTATCTACTAAGTAGCGAGCTGACACTTATAGGTGCAAAAACCGTCCATCAGTCAGGTATCCTCTAGCTTGCGTAGCTGGTTCTGCCTGCGCAACGCTGCCAACCACCACGTCACCTGCTCGCCGCAGCCTAGAAGCCCGACAACATTCGACTCTCCCCCCTTGCCATGATCACATCTTTCAGGCTAGAACTGCGAAAACTGCTTCACATCCACAGGCCGTGGAATTCTCTCAGCCTGACACAAGCCTCAGAACTGCATTGCTGCAGGATTTCTCCACGTTTCAACCATCACTTCAGCTACGAGATGTGCTGTCTCACCAACTCTGGCTGCTCTATTGAGCTCAGACACGAAGCATTGAAAGGCACACCTTCGGCTAATAAGGAGCTGGCGCCGCCTTGAAGCAGGCACAGCAAGTGCTGAGGATCCCGGTACTTCCACAGACGCTATTAAGAACGCACATCTGCAGAGGTAAGATATCTACGGACAGCAGCGATGGAAGATTGCAATCATACCAAAAGGATTCGAGGTAGCCAAATTAGAAGATTTCACAAAGTTCAATGGCAACCTGCTCGCTTCAAAGTCAGCACGATGACCACGCAGCAGTGGTATAACTTACTCTGGAACGGTGGCTAGTGGTGCTTGAATGAGACTGGAAATGCCATTCCCAACATCGTGTATTACTTCGGCCGGGCCAATGGCCAATCTTAAGAGTGTCTATCAGCTTGAAATACACTAGTTGCCATTCATTAATTCAGACGCTCCATTCCATCTCAATCTGCATTTTGCCTTGAGCTTACCCGCTCGTCTTCGCCATTCTACACTCGCCTTCACTAATTCACGGAATAATCCACCGTTGAACACTATATGCACCCTCTTCAGCGACACTTACCGCTACTACAACTGTGCCCGACCTCAGTGCTGTCGACCTCCGGCGCAGCTCCCATTCTAGTCGCGTTGCAAACCTATTGAAAGATAGTCAGTCCTGACGCCCTGCTCAATGCCATTGGGAAAGCGTACTAGTACCAATTTCGTAATGCGGCCCAGACCTTGAAAATGTGCAACACTGGGCGTTGCTCTCTAGGTCATAGGAATGCAATGTCGTAGGGAGGTTGGAAAGAATGGAAGCTATCCTCTCGCAAATCATCAAGGTTTAAATCTGTATCGCCAAAAGGCCTTGACCAGTTTTAGGCTTCGCGTGTATACCAGAGAAGAGTTTCCGGCTTCTTGATGCTGACAAGATGAATTCCGAACGTGTCAAGCACGCGGGCAAAACTTCAACTCAACGCAGTCAACTTTAACCTTCTCCGAGACCTTGAAGCTGAGGCCTGCTTCGAGCCTTTTGCAGCTTTGACTTTCTCCGATCCCTTGCACCCTCCGGCATCCTTCCTCCTGTTTGCTCAGTGAAACGGTCAGATTCACATGGCTGTTGCAGAGACTTCCTTACATAGCAGAAATCCATCGAGAATTAGGGGAGAGGCTAATAAGAACAGTATAGATCCTCCCAGAAAAGGAATAGCCAGGGGGGGCCTCAGAATCATTGTCATTGTGGAATCTGACAACCTTGCACTCACCTCTCCCTCCATGATCAATGTCTCTAATCGTGGCCTCTAGCGACGTCGAAGTGTCCGATTGTAGTTCCGATAGCACCCTCAGCAATGCCTTAAGTACAGGACCCTTGATGCAAGTCCGTGGTACCTGAGGCATTCCAACAATCCCTAGCGACTTTCTAGGTAATAATCTAGTCATTTCCTTCGTCAAATTAGCTTCAGCCTTTCCAGGCCGAAGCAGGCTATATTCACAGTGGTTCTAGCTTGTTATCAGAACATCGTTTGGTCAGTTGTCCAACAGAACCCGATCAGAGTCCTTGATTACAACTGTCTTATTGCCGTGCTCCATCCGTTTGCATGGTCCAGAGAAAACTCGCAGCACCATCTCAAATTCGGCCTTTTCGGCGTCAAACACCCAGAATGGTGAGACCCAGGTCGACCCAAGTGTTGGAAAGTCCTGGACTTGCAAGTAAAATCCTTCAAGTCCGTTGACGTCGACCTTGAAACGGTCTGGTCGAACGAAATGGACATCTTGATTGATGATGAGGAGATTTTCGCCGTCCATCAAGAGTAAATCACGGTCATGTACTCGTGTGGCGAGATTTTCACGCTTTGCTGGTTCTCCTATAGTTGAGGCGAAAGGTTTGGGGTTGAAGCCGTGATTGAATTTATCATCAAGCCAGGTGAGGAAGGCTTGGACAACACGACTTTCCGTACGAGAGCTTTCCATCCATCCCCGCACCGTTTGGAAGATGTTGTTGATCTCATTTAGCATCCGATATGACTTAATGTGGTCGCAAATCAGTTCGATGCTCCGAAGCAAGATGAGCGACCGAGCAACTGATATCTGTTGACTTGTTGCGACGACTGAATCCCGCTTTCTGCGAAGAAAGCCTTGTAAAAAGGCCAGGACGTCTATTACCACATTGGCAGGGAGATCCTGCATGGCATAGGCAAGGGCATGAATGTCGGCTAGAGAATGGCTCGAGCCTTGTGTATGGCTGCGTATCAATAGAGATATGCTTTGGTCTCGAGCCGATCGATCCGTCGTGGTTGATTCAGTCAAACCCTTGATCCTCGTCAGCCACATTTCTGCACCTGCACAAATATTTTCTTCCTTTAGTTTCTTGCCGAATGCTTGTGCATATTCGAATTCGGCAAGAAGAATGTCGCACCGGAACTCGCGACCTTCCTCACTGCGGGGTAGGCTCATGACCTGGAGCATTCCCTGAAGTTGCCTAAGTTGGAGGTTCTTGATATCTTTTTGTGGGTGTGCTTGAAGTTGTTCCATTTGGCTCACAGCCTCACGTCGGGCTTTCTCCGCCGTTTTGGCCTTTTCCTTGAGAGCTTCGTGTTGAATGCGTAGGTCTTCGTATTGTGCCTTGACATCTACATTCTCCTGTCTGACATCGGAAATGGCTTTCATGGTCGGAGCACCAAAGTTGTATTGAGAAGATTGGATTTCAGGAACAAGCTCTGATCTATCGCTGATCATATCCTTGACGAGCTCGGCAAGTTCCTTTCGCTTCTCAGCTGGTTTCTCACAGAGTCTGTCCAGCGCATTTTTGGTTCGAAATTGCTGGACACGCTTAGTCGCATTGATGATCTTGCGAAATGGAGCCTCGGAACGTGCTTCAAGCTCCTCTAAGCTGGTGTTGTTGTTCTCCGTATCCCTCCAAGCTCGTATTTGATCCTCTCCTAGGTCCATGACCACGCCCGTAGCTGGCAGTAGCGTGTCGTCGAAGCTGGAGGCATCTGCCCCCATATCATCGAGCAATTTTGTGAGATCATGTCGTTGTCGGCCTGTACAGAAACTACCGTCGTCATCAGAATCTGGAATTTCGGAATCCGACATTGTGAATCGTGTAAAATGAATTACTGTCTGTAATGTGCACAAAAAAGCGGGATTGGCGCTGGGCCGCCAAGAGTACCACTGAAGCCTTTGCTACGGGTGGCAGTTTTAGGGGCTGTTTCGGCACCCTTCCACTAGAACCCAACCCCGCGCGTCTGGCCGCTTGAACTTTTCAAGGCTTCAGGCGCGAAGCGTCCAAGGTCTCCCTTCTACATCTATTCTCACTTCCCCTCTCTCCCCCCACTTGATCTACCCTTGCGGGTCATGGTTCGCGGTATATATTTGGGACCGTGTTCATAACTGGGTCTGCCCTTGCCCGCCTCCTCGTCCTCCCTCTTTGAGTTCAGGCTTACTTTCTTGCCAACCAGAACCGGGCTTTAAGTCATCAACGCACCATGGCTACAATCTTCCCCTGGCTCACACGAACAGGGTGAGCCATCACCTAGGCAGGGTGAGCCGACTCACCCTCACTCGCGCGAGCTCACCAACCGTCAATCACCCTCACCCGCCTTCGTCCACTTGACCAATTACCTCACCTTCTGAGGGGCCATTTCTAGCCCTTGGCCAGCGATACCGAAATGGGCTCCCACGGCGGTGTCGCTCCTAGGTGGCACAGCACGAAGGAGAAATCTACTCTAATTATCCAGATTCCTCACACGCTCCAATTCCGTATACGAATCAAGATGCTGGATATCACGCTTTTGGGAAGTAGAGAGGAGAAGATGATGATGGATAAGCAGGTCGAGAATCTGGGCATTAAGTGCTATCTACCCACATCAAGATTGACGGTCCGAGTCTCCAGGATGTCTCTGACACCCCGAATATCCTACCTCGATGCCGACTAGCCCCCTTTACTCGATCGTCACATTACTATACCTTAGACTTTGATATGCTCTTTGACCTGCTCCTCATTCCACTCCCAGAACTTCAATCCAATTCCGCTACCACCTTCGGCCTCAATCTTAGTCGCCGCAAGTAGGTCCTCTCGAATATCGTTAATTCTTCCAAAGGGAACAACTAAAATAGGAATTAGTATGTCAATCCACGGCTACACTTCAAGCAGAACTTACTCCATGTCCCTATTTTCTCCACAGTAATATCTGGGGAGAATGCCGCAAATAGCTCAGTATACGCGCCGTTAACCGGAGGGTAGGTCAAGAAGCATCGGAGCAGGAATCTGACAAAGGAACTCAAGTCCCTGGCAAGGTCCGAGGCGAGATTCCCTGGATTCAGTGCGACGCTGACAACCCCGTCTGCTTCGTGCCGCCTTGCAAATTCAGCTGCTTGCAAGTGGTTCCCTGCCTTGCCGACATTGTATTTGAAAATGCTCCCCTTGTCATCATGGAAGTCGAGGTTGTCAAGAGGTACACCACTAGGCTTGGGGCTGTCGAGTTCGGCGCCAACAGAAGAGACCCCGCTAACCATGCCTGGCACAGGGTATGGACAAATTTGAGACAATTGGAGGCGCTTCGCTGGACACCATACATGGACGACTGTGTTCGCATTCTGAGAGAAGAAAAGGAAACAAAGCTAGATCTCCTACTTGCTTTCCAAGCCAAATGCCATGTTGTCGTCGAGCAGATAACTCATACTCCTTTTGAATGGGGAGTGGGGGACGAAATGACTCGGTCAACAGCCGCCTACTTTGTCAAGGCACTGCAGTGGCAGCTTCAAGATATCCGGCAGAGTGTGCCAGCCGAGATGCAATCTGAGCGTCAGTCTCAGGCTCTCCCAGAAAAAGTTGTCGAGTCAAGCTGAATCCGAATAGGAATCGTACTGTTGTCTCTTTACGGCACGAAAATCCTTGGAAAAGAACCGCTACTCTACAAACCACAAGTCCGGGACCAGATAGATCTACGGAGACTGGATGGACTCGACTCTCTCCTGACCGCCATCGAGTGATGGTATGAGGAGTTTTACCAAGTCCCTCTTGTCGACTGGATCGGCGTCTCATTCAAAGTTTTTGCCCAATTCTGGAATTGTCTCACACTTCTCTTCCAGCTGACCACCTTGGACGAGCCGGGCTGGGACACGGAAGAGGTGAGGAAGCGAGTTGATCTACTCCATATCCTGGAGGACTTCGCCCAGGGTTTCGAGAGGCTTCCTGAGGCTGTGGGGTTGGTGAACGATACAAAGAAGGGGGAGATTGGTGCCATACTCAGGGCTGTTCCACACATTCGGGCTATGAAGGCCAAATTTATGGCAGAGATGACCCCAGCTACTTTGCAGTCGGTTGAAGGCCCTGGCGCTGTCGAGGTTTCGGACGACTTTGAGATGTGCTTCGCTGATGATCCGTGGCTGACAGAATGTTTGAATCTCTGTAAGAATGTTGATATGCCAGAGGCAATTTCTCCCATACTCAGCCTAAGCACAGATTTGACTACTCATAAGCCACAGTAGCCTAAACCTTTGCTGAGTACCAAACCGTGAACAATCGACAGTACGAGCATAAACACTCTCAAACACATTCCAAATCCGTTCGTTCCCAGAAATCAGTTTCACTAGGGGGATAGCTAATGTAATGTCTAGTTGGTTCGAATCCACGCGACTGTACAACGTAGCAAGATCCTAAGAGAGGATTCTATCAGCTATTCGAGAAGGGAGGATACGAGCCGCCGGTTCGATCTGCAGAGCTTGGATAAAGTCGAGAACCAGGATTTTGGCGCCTGAACGTTGCTCGACTCAAGCTCGACTCAACCTTCTTGTGGGTCCTGTTCCCAAACCACCGCCGGGTCTAATTATGGTGCCTGTGACTCCATTTGGGCCGCCTTTTATGGCCGAGAACAAACTTAACCTTGTCCCCGCCGAAGCCTGAAAGTCCTCGTGTCCTCTCAGTCCTGCCTGCCATTGCCGCCATGAGGAGAAGACCTATCGCCGCCGACGAACTGCTGGCTCGAGCCGAAGCTGACTGCTACAAGAGGGGGCCACAAGGAGAAGGACAAGGTGCGGGATGGTAGGCTATAGCGGCTGGTGATGGCACTGTGCACATGTGTAAGCGAGGACAGGCGTGGGTGGGCTTAACCTGCCAGCTGGGCAGTGTCAAGGCTTGTCACCGGATCCCAAGACAGCAAGCTTCCAAGCCCCGCCCCCTCGAGACCGGCCTTGTTGAACTTCCTAACGGCCACGCCGTTGAGCCTGTACGGAAGTGTGGCAAAGCTCGGCCAACATTCAAACCGTCGGCGAAAATCACGATAGAAGCGATAGATACGAAGTAGATGCGCTCAACGTATGGCACGTTAGATAGGAAGACTCGAACGGCTTAACAGGCAATATTTGCGGCAGATTACAATAAGATAGCCTATTCAGCAATCAGCATACTCAGGGTACATCCAGCCATTCTCATCGGAACCCATTCCGGATCACCGTAACACACCACCCTATGCCACCCAACACCCCGTCGGCCGAATGGATGACCACACCCCTAATAACAAGCCCGAGCTTTGGGTATAACCTTGGCCTACCTCATTGCCCTCAGATAATAGTTTATAACTTCTTCCAGGTGCGGCGGGATTATCAAATGCAGTCATTATGCAGAAAGATCTCGCCGTAAAAGAGGAGGCACACAAACAGACTGCTACAGCTGTAAGCCATGGAAAAGAAAAAAGGGGAAAATATGGTGTCACGTCATCTGCCTGGGGTTAGGGCCCGCAGCTGTAGCCATTACCGGTGTCACACACCTACATGCTTCCGCATCAGTGCCCAAAATAGCAACTTGAAGGCGGGGTAGATAGAAGACGTCGCAAGGCGAATAGGTCAGGTCCACCCACGTCGATCAGGTTCTTCTTCTAACAACCTCTCACCGGTTAGTCTGTTTAGGACCATACAAGTCGAAGAAGGCCTGGAAACAACATCTAGAAGACAGCCAGCTTCCTGCTCCGTGGTCTTACAGTCGCTCCTCCTTACCCATAACAATAGTCTCAGTAACAGGTATTCCCGCGTAAGCCCTTACCATTTTTTCAATTGGTGGCTACAGCTGAGACATCAGTTTTGGAGATCGGTGGCTAACGATACTCTTTAGGAGACTGTCGGAGCCTTACGATAGCTTGGAAGCCGTTCCTCGACTGCAAAACTTGACATCTGCGCTTTCATAGCCCGAGACGCCTGTTCTTCATGTTATGACTGGCTAGGGTCGAAATCACACAGTTGGCCTTCCATATATAGCTCGACCTGCCTCGATTTGAGATCTCCTCAATTCCAGCCTTATAGCGAACGACCTCGCGGACTTTGCCCGACAAGCACAGCGTTTGCTACCTTTGCCTCGACATCGACTGTTCGATTGGACCATCTTATTGCACAGGTTACGCAGGATCAGGTAGGGTGAGGATGCAAAGGGAAGTGATGGACAAAATTGAGACATTTTCTCCCAGACTTTGCACAGACTGTAGGAATGTGATCGAAAGGGTGGAAGAACTCGAAATGGGCAGACAACCTCCTATGGGCGGATCCAGAGCTAAACCTGATCCCGGATATTTGAAAGACTACGAACGCTTCAAGGATGTTAGCGAATTCCAGAAATCTAGCTACTACAAAGACGTCTTGGAAGAAGATGATTCACTCGACCACAAATCAACTCGAACAGATTTGTTGGAATCTGCCAATTCAGGATGCCATTTATGTGGCTGGCTGCTGAACTCTTTAGATTCACGTTCTAGAATGTCGAATTCCCGTACCCAAACACGGTACCGAAGACGTCCTGCAGTTGTGCAAAAAGATCCTTGGATGAGTCCTCTGGGAATGAGGTGCATTGGGCACTACTATATCTCAGTACGATGTGCACCGGACCAGCGGAATTGGCCGGTTACTCTGCAAAAAGCTGGACTTGATACTCATCGACACGCTTACCAGGATTACGTTGGTGACGAGCAGGCTTCATTGATCGTTGACTCACTTCGCGCAGTTTCGAAAGAGTCCCCGGGCTTCATCAGTGCCATGGCAAGCGCGGATGATCAGTCTCCGTCTACTTCGACATGGTCACTCTTTGAGTATTGGCTCGATGCTTGTACATCTAATCATCCAGAATGTAGATCGCAAACTGCACGACATACAGAGGAGATTGTCCCGACCCGATTGCTTGACGTCCGAGATTCAGAACTGGTTCGCTTGGTGCAATCAAGTTCCTGGTCCGGTGTAGCAAAGACACCTCGTTACGCCGCTCTGTCCCATTGTTGGGGCAACACCCATGAGCCCCAGCTCAACACAGGAACATTGGACAGTCTCAAAAGGGGAGTGCTTCTCACGAACCTGCCACGCACTTTCAAGGACGCCATCACTGTTGCCAAGAGACTTGAGATTCCATACGTGTGGATCGATTCTCTGTGCATCCTACAAGACTCTACTGAGGACTGGCTGAAGGAGTCTTCGAAAATGGGTTCTATCTACAGAAATTCCTACCTGTGCATAGCGGCGACAGCGGGCAAAGACAACAACAGTGGCTTCCTTGACAAACGCGACTTAACTCACAAGCGACCTTTTGTTTATCACAACCTTGTTATCCAGGAAGACGTTGCGATGTCAAACGACAACTTTAATATGCGACAGATAACCTGGTGTGATAGAATACGTACCCTTGTGGAATGGGGAGTCGAACGAGGTCCACTGAACCAGCGTGCATGGGTCTTTCAGGAAAGAATGCTTGCCCCTCGAACCATCCATTGCACTTCTGATGAGTTTGTATGGGAATGCTGCACAGGAATGAGGTCTGAGACCCACCCTCTGTTGACGAGTGGAGGCAGTGTAGTCAAAGATGCTTGGAGGCAACTGTTACGAGTGCCCCAGTCTCTCAGAGATCCGCTGTCCCAAGAGCTACCCTTGAAGCAACGGAAAGCATTTCTTGAAAGGTGGAGTGAGCTTGTTGCCACGTACTCGAAGGCTCAACTTACACACTTGGATGATAAGCTTATTGCTTGTTCTGCAATCACAAAGGAATTTCAACCGATCTTGGGAAACTATGCTGCCGGTTTATGGAAAGCTTACATGCCAAGCCAACTACTCTGGTCTCACCATACATTTTGCGGCGTGGGCCATAAAACCAAACATAACATGCGGCCCAGGGGAAAACCATCCTGGTCCTGGGCTTCACTTGATTGCCGAGTCCAGCTCCCTTACTATTACGATGCCGCGCGAGATCGAAATTTCAATACCAAAGATGATCACTCCCTCGAAGAGCCGATCGATTTAAGCACATCGGCCCTGGTCGATGTTCTCGACGTCAATGTGATTCTCCGCGGAGAAGACCCCACCGGTCTTGTCGACGGTGGAAGCATTCGTCTAGGCGGCTGTCAGCTGTACTCGATTTACCGAAGCGCGGCTTTTGGATACCGGTTAGACACGGAGGCTCCTGACGCATTTGAACGAGGATGGGGGGTGCGGTGGTCTTGGGACGACCCGGATGACCCCATGTCGGCTGCGGAAGACCAGATCAAGAAAGATGCATGGAAGCCAGGTGAGCTGTTGCGATGTGACTCTTAAATTCCGATAATACTTACACTAAGGACAAGACAATGCTGAAGAGGAAATGATCATGAAGTACGACGGTCCAAAGCGCTACATCCTAGCGCATAAGAAGCTGCTCGCTCATCACGCTCCAACGTTGACTCAGATGTGCTGTTTGCCTATAAGAACCGGCAAGAATGGCACCATCGCTGGCCTTATCCTAGAATTCACAGGCGAAGCTACAGGGCAATACCGCAGGGTAGGCTATTTTCGGTGTGAGAAAAAATATATTGACAGAGCTCCGAAAGTTCAACCCGCCCTTGCGTTCACGCCTCCATACGAATGGCCTTCAGCTGAAAAGTTCAGTCCAGAAGACGGTTATACAATATGTATTGTTTGAGGACCTGGCGAGAGCGGATGGACAGCCAGTGCACTTGAGCAGCGACAAGAGCCCAGAACTCCACTTGCGAGGCTCATGGCGTCCATCGCTTGTTGCGCTATGCAAAAGTCGGTCAGCATGACCTGTCGCACATCGTACGCAGCACCTACGAAGGAAGGTGCGCCATTCTCGCTATGGGGCCCCATCAGATTCAGAGCAGGTGGGGAAGTAGGGGCGATGTACCTTATCGCAAGAGTTGGTTGTGTGGTCACCCGGCCTCGAATCTTGTAGTAGTCTTCTAAGTAGGATAGCCTGTCCGATCAGCTAAGCTGTAGCTCACCCTGTGTGGAATTCGTCTTGCACACTACATGGCTAGACGGAACCGCAGCAGTACTGCCGTTGGCCGTCTCGTACCCATCGTCCCATGCACTCGGTGAGACGCTGCACGCCGGGGTGCACTACTTGCTGTCTAACGAGACGATGACTGCAACATCGGTTTCCCATGACCTCTGTGGTAATTTCCTCATCGGTCTCTCAGCTACGCAGAGGCCCTTGAGGCTCAGAGCAGAGTAAATCGTGCCATCTGTATTGTCGACGGCTGCGAGGTGCGGTGAAATCTAGCTTGTAAGCATAGCTTGAGACAAGGCTACTGCTGCTCAAACAACGCCCCTTGGGTACGATCCGAGCTTGCTAGCTGATCTGCAAAGAGCTCAAGACAATCATCTTCGGCTATAATTTGAGGAACAGGGTGAGTTCATAGCTGGCAAATTTGAACGGGACCAATACGAGAATGGTTGACGCGATCATGCTGTGGACCAAAGATTCACAAAGATAAAGGAGCATCTTGAGAATTCCAAACAGGTAACTTGACAGCGCTTCGATCTTGCTGAGACGGAGTTGAATAGCTTTACAGCCCAACGCAAGTTTCAGGGAAAATGGCAGCCGAAACTGGAGGGGTTTGACGTCGCTTTAGGCCGCCGTTTTCCCAGAACGCCAAGTCAGTCACCCCAGGTGCGTATGAGCCCAAATCGAGATGCCAAAATTGACACCCCCTTCCCAAAAGAAGCCTCCCTCAAGAAATCATAGCGCAAACGCTCATTTCCGGGACAAAAGCTGTCGGTTTTGGCACCCTTTGACGCTGTTTTTGACACCTCTTCCACCGCGGAGACTGTTGCCTACAGGCCGCGTTTCGGTGGTGATTCGCAGGCTCGTACACCACAGCTGGTATTGACCAGCTGGAGAGAGACTCAGCTGGGCAGGAACCAGCTAGAAAGGCACAGCTGAACAGGGACCAGCTATATCGCACGAGACAGGTACTCGACTGAAAGGGTTTTCTTATGTCTATAGGTATTTGCTCATCCCTCAGATAGAAAGATAGCAATAAGCAGTGCTTCCACAACCAGTATGCATACCTGTCTGCTGCGCGCAACATAGACGACGTGGCCATGGCGGCAAGTTCTTGGCACTTGCAGTCGAATGCTATGAGATCTGCTCCCCTCCGCCCCACTTACCCTCCCTTTTACTACTTTTACGCCATAAACATTGCAAACATGGGTAGAAAATGGACTACCGATGAAGAAAATAGACTAGTTTGGCCAAAAATCAGTCACCCAAACAAGAAGTGTCAGAGAACAACTCTCTCTCGCTTTTCCTTGGCCCTGCTGGTGATTGCCTGAGGTATACAGACTTGCCAACACCTTTGTGCGATGGAATCAGGCGACGGTAGTACAGATAGGGCAGTTAGGGCTCACCTGCCGCACCTGTCACCAAGAAAGTAGTGCAGCCTCCCGCTCCATCCATGCTTGCTGTCGACAGAGACCTTGGCATGTGTGTGGCTCAGAATCCGGAGCAGCTTCCACCTGAAAGACTCCGTCTACACAAATTCGGCATTCTGACCATCAGATCCACACGTTTGCAAGCGGACAGTACCTCTTTCACAATATCATTCTGCCGCTTTGAGGTTTCCGGTCCTGTGGTTTTAATTTTGGTAGCAGACTTCCTAACAAGTCGACGGTGACACTGCGAGGGAGTAGCGTACCTATCCTTCTTCGTCGAAGAAGAATCTCGACCGGCTAATAGGCCCGTGGCGTGAGCTGGCCGGTACTGCTTCAACCTTCCAGTCTCGAGTTTCTGAACTCGCCCTGCTGCTTTGCTCAGTAATGGGAAGGTGATCCACATGGAAACGACCACGGCGCTTCAAGGTATGTTTTCCGGTGATTGACGACTGGGTTGGGATGGTCTGGACTGGGGTACGGATTTGTTCGCTTGCCGGCAGTAGAAATGGCTCTAGCGCCGCCGCAGCCTGCTCGCCGAAGGCAAGCTCCAGGCGCTCACGTACCTTGACCATATAACGGCGATTTCCAGCCTTTGCGTAATTCACCATAGAACGAAGACGACTCTCCGTAAAAATATGATGATGCAATGTAGACAATTCAATCTCCGCCGGAACACCTTTTCGAACTATCATTTCGGTGACTTCGAACCAACCTGGATTCCGATCCCTGAACGGCCTTGCAAGTCGAGAGATAAACCGTGCCCAAATAGAGTCATCGTAAACCATTGCAAGAGGATCACCACCTGCGTCAAGGATGGTCCGAACAAGCTTCAAATCCGGGCATTCATCACCGGAATCTAGAGCCAGATCCAGCACCGGCCGCTTACCTGGAGCATGAACCAAACTTGGTTGCAAGTGAATCATTTCGATAGCATATAGATGCAGACGGTGTTGAATTGCCACACTTAGTATCGGTGTTCCGTAATCCCGCCACTCTTGAAGATCGTCAGAATTGGCTGATGACTTGAGATCTGAGGCAGGGTTGGAAGCATGGTGGTCCAATACACTACCGAGTTCGTTTACCAAAGCCGTTGGAGGTCGTCCTGTGATCTGTTCTATGCGCCTTGCATTTGCTAGGAAGCTCGACATGAAAAAGTCAAGGTCTCCGGCTTTTCGTAGTGGCAGGCTGCGAGATAGGTCCATAATTTTGAGCTGGGCTAAATAGGAGTTGCAAAGAAAGAGGTTTGATGTATGCAACTTGCTGTCATACCTTTCCAACATATCTTGCATATCCTTAGTTCGTAGGAAGTCCCGGACAGTTCGGTGCAAAAAGTCAACTTCGAGGGAACGGAAGAGACTCTGACCTTCAGAGCTCTCATGGACCTCCAGTATTCCCTTGCAACGACTGTTCAGACGGCGTTTTGCCATATCGAGTCGCAGCTCGATCTGATACTCATCTTCCGGAGAAATTGGTAGGACCAAAGCAAAATTCGGGTCCTTTTCGTGAGTAAAGGACGTGGTGAGAAGGGTGACCCGCTGAGCGCGAATGTTGGCCTCTTCGAGGACGACATTGAAGAGCTTCGTGGCTTCAGCGCGATGTTTATCCTCCAATGTGTCCAGCATATGAGAAAAGAAATCTTCGAGGTCAGACGGAAACCCGCGCACAGCTTGAGAAATCTCTGCAAGCGTATCTCCATCTCTAATGCCAAGTATAATAGCTCGCACCACTAGAAAAACCCAAAGAAAAACCCCTCGTGCCTTATCCACAATCTCGGTCTTGAGTTCTGAGCATTGCTCGAAGTGATACTTTTCGAACTTCTGATAGCTAGAGTTTGAAATCAAGGTCTCCTGAATGTAATTGAAGATGTCGGCCCGTGTCAATTTTTCAAGGCTTAGTTGCGGACATCTTTCAAAAGCATCCTGAAAGATCACCCAAGGTCTGCTGGATACACATATCTTGAGATTGTCGAAGCTGGACATCTCTTTCAGCAGTTCAATAATCTCGTACATCTCATCATTATTGCCGTAAAATTCATCGAGACCGTCAATGAACATGGATATATTCGCGCGGCCGTGGACCGCCTGCGCCATGGTTCTCAAACCAGTGAGTAGTTCTGTCTCAGTCCAGGCACCAAGGTCTCCAGTGCCTAAATCGTATGCTCTCCATCTAAGAGGGAATATATTGTGAATGATCATCGGTCGTTGCGACAACAGTTGGTAAAGAAGAGAACACAGAAGACCGCGGAGAGACTTCTGGATGTCTGTACCAGCATTCCAAAAGAAACATTTCGCAAATAACAGCGACTTATTCCCTGACCAGGTATCCAAGTGAGTTCTGGTTCTGGCATCATCGCATAAAAATCTCATTAAAGTTGACTTTCCTGAACCAGGCTTTCCTGAGACCCAGTACAGTCCACTTTCCACAGAGTCAGATGTGAGCCATTCAACGAAACTTGACCAGTCAGCGTTCTGAGGTCGCTCATCAAACATCCAGTGCAGCGTCGAATAGTGAGCCTCTCGGACCCTTTTGTAGCGGTCGTCCATTTGGACGAAATACAATGACTGCAACACACGCCGACCGAAATCATACCTGCTCCGTTGGGTCCTCTCCTCTGACAACTTTGATAAAATTTGACCAAGAACCTGACGATGTGAGATTTGCCACCGCTGGACAAGCCCCTTTCGAGTATTTTCGGCGTTGGCAGCCAATTCCAGCGAAAGGGTCGCCACTTCTTTTTTGATAGAGGCGCCCATGGCGTTGACGCTTCTCAGAATGGTTCGCTCTAGTCTAGCCTCAGCCGACAGCAGGATATCGAGATCATAATCTTGGCGATTGCTGGCGTAGCGGCATTAGAGTACCGTGTACTAAATCTGACACCAGAACATACTTGAGAATGACCAATAGGTATACCACCATTTGTTCACGCATCATATTCATGCTTTTCAGGGCGTCCTCAATCTCTTCCTTTCTCCAATAGCTTTTCAGAGCATGTCGAAAGCTCTTCCATCTTGTATTGTGCCCATTTATGCGCAGGTCCTCTAATATGCTGGACAATTCATGGGCATTATCTCGGCATTGGCTGGCTATGCTCTTGAGTTCAATTTCCTCAATAGATAGAGCAGATTGCTCGTTCATGGGCTCGTTCGTGTGTTCAATAACAGACAACGAGTCACCTAGGCGCTTGCCCAAGTTGTGTAATCTCCCAGCAACTTGACCAAGCGCCTGTTGATTTATGAGTGATCCATCGTCACTTTTATGGTATTCTCGTGTTTTCGAAAACAATCTGACGGAGAAATCGACAATTTGAACAATCGAGCTTGCGAGACCAAGGGCAGAGACGCCGTCGAGAACCATGGCAAAAGAAGGACCGTCGACGAGAAATTCTGGCGACGCCTACATCAGGATGGTCAAGGAGCACACATACATCTTGGTATAGTGGCAGAAGTACCTTCTTATGAACTGCGAGGAACTCTAGTTAATTCGCCGGTCCCTCTCTGCACTCCTTGCTCACTGCACAGCGGCCTTGCAAGCGAAGGAGGGAGCGCAGGCGGAGAAGATACGTAGCATACTCTTATGATTAATATGCCGAAGAATAATGAGCTAGTAATCACCAATACAGGCACAACAACCTCGACAAAGGTATGGAATGTGATGCAGTTGGCGACGACTTGTTCAGTCTCAGTGCAATTCGAGAGCGGCACAGCTCCTCAGCGCAGCGGCTCTGCGAAGCCTGGAGGCTATGCCGATTAAGGGCTGTCACGTGCTCGTGCACGATACCCGCTGCGGCACTTATGATAAATAGCCGGCGTGAGCAAGAGACTACAAATCTTGACATCCTTCTTACAGATTAAATCCGAGTTCGTAAAAAATCGATATGCGCAACACGGCCATGGAGGCCATCGTTGGAATGGCGAATGCAGGGCGAAGATAGTGCATAAAGCTTCAGCCACAAATGTGGTTGTGGGGGCTCTTTTCAACCTTGGTAGCTCTGGCATCAACTATCGCTATCTTGAGCCTTCTCTGTCTAACGATCGGCCGATATGGGATTGGTCGTTCTACTTTACTTTGAACTCTGTACTCTCTGTGTTCGTTACGGTCTGGCAAATCGCTATTGGGAGCAGCAATCTCGCTAGCTATTTTCCAGCTACGTATGGTTTACAGTGCAGCAAACATGCCGGCGGCTTTCCCGCTGGTGCATGGCGTCTCGTATGGCAATTCAGGCTCTCCATTTCCATCTAACCATAGCTGGTTTGGAGACAACACAAAAGCAGTAACGTCTTGTACTGCTACTCGGAGGCCAGGGACGAGATAAGAATCAGAGCCAGCAGCAGCGATTCGGCTATTCACGGGTCCCTATCTTCTACTCTCAAGTCACTGTTGACGACCGGCGCTGCCGTCTCACCGAGCTGCCGGCTTTCTGCAACCGCGACGACCACCTCATGCGGACTCTGGTCGCTGCCCGCTACTCCGCTCAGTACCTCCGCACCAATTTAGTATCAAGCGTCGCCTTAGGCAGCCACAGCGTCTTCTCCCAGCTGACTTCGTCCTCCAGCCCCGACGGTGTCTGTCGCTCGCCGACAATGCGCTGAGCCCGCCACTCGTGACCTCCATAGTCTCTTCCTCGCTGGTGAAGTCCCCGTGGAGCCCAACATTGTGTGGCAAATTGACGACGGGAGATGTCCGGGCTTACTCAGTGCGTACTGATAAGGCGGAGGAAGTTCGGCGCCACAGTTTCGCCGATGGCCGGCCGTCATTAATAAGGTTATCCTGTCGCACTCTCAGCTGGCCGAGACCTCACGCCATCCCCCTAACTCTCTCCACTGAGTCCTTCCAGCAGCCAATTGGAAATATTCGGGAGCTCTCCATCTCCACTCAATCTGGAACTGAAAATTGTCGGCGCAGTCTTAAGTCGTACTATCTATTCTTTAACCATAGCAGCGCTCCCTCCGAGTGAGATAGAAGCTAACGATGCGGCATTTCCTGTATTAGTCGCTTCGTACTGTCATCCCGGCACGATTTTCTAAGTCGGAGCTTCTGGAGGGCTAGCGTGGAGGTCGACGAGGAATGGAGTCGTCAGAGGCGCTGCGAGTGGCCGTGATGGCGAGGCATTTTCGATACCTGCAGGGGAAGGAAGCGAGGCAGACCGCAAAGAAGGCCGTTTAAAAAGGCAGAAGGGAGAACAAAGAGAGGAGGGGAGGGGGCCGGGCGCAGGACTAGGCAGCGGCCGACCAGGTCGGCCAGGCCGCGCGTCGACGCCCACATCAGAGTCCGACCATCATCGAGGGAAATTTGGCTCGAGGAAGGGACAAATCAGCTGCGAGCCTGCTGGGAGGTGGGATTGCGAGCGGGGACCATGTGAGACCGACGACGTCACGCGGGCTGAATTCAGGAGGCTGGGCGGCCCGGTCGGTCCGCGGGGAGTGCAGAGAGCGGTGACAAAATGAAGTAGAGGGTAGAATGCAGTGAGGGTCGTGGGCGAGGGGGGATGGGTCTTTATAGTCCCAAAGCGGCGAGAGGCGCGCGATGCCCGATCGGTCGGGCTAAACCGGAAGAGGCAGCGTACCGGCAACGATTTTACGCAAGAAGTTCACTAGCGCTCTGGCGAAGTGAATGCTAGGATATTCAACTCTGTATCTTACAGAGTATATCACCCAGATTCACCCGCTGGCCGTAACCAAAGGTCGCCACCCCCGGAAGCCCGACGAGGGCCGCTCCTCCCGCAGCACCAAAAAACCCCGGAAGCCGCACTCACGAAAAAAATGGTAAGTCTTATAGTTCCTCCAGGTCCCGGCGACTCATCACTTACCATGGCTCGGCTTATGACTGGTTCTGTCTGCTCCAATTCTACTCTGTGGAGGAATACAAATAGTGAAACAAAGAGAGTGAAGCCTCCAACTCTAACGCGAGCGATTCTTCGCCAGAAAGCCTAACGCTCGAGGACGCAGCCCATTCTTACCCTTGTCGTCTTCACTGTCGTCATCATCGTCGTAGGTGACACCAACCACCTGCTTTAAAGGCTTTGGAGAGGTCAGAATCTGCCTAGAAGAAGGGAGACCGTCGTCGCCATCGACGAAATCTTTGATTTCGTCCTTAGGGGCCTCTTACATGAGCGGACGGGAGTAACTTGCCGACACCTGGAGAAACTTCAAAGCGCCGGTTATTCACCGACGCTGGCAGGTCTACCGCAGACAAGTTAAAGCAAGCGGTACAGCCGAACCGTGAGGCATCTAAGGAGGTTAGAGGTTTCAAGGAATAGAAGTCCAATTGGATGATTGATACGTGAGGATAGCTGCAGACGATCGGTTGACAGAACGTAAAAATCATCGAAATTAGGTGGCGTATCCATGCGAGGGACTGAGCAGCTTGCGAAAGAAAAGCGGATAAGGGTATGTAAGCTGGAGACAAGAGAAAAGATGCTCCAGTAAAATGGAGGGTCGCCCGGAGGCTTTACAGAGACAAAACGGCGGTCTTTTCGGAGGAGTTGAGCTCTAGTGCGACCCCTAAGGGGCTCACGTCGACAGGTCTCTCATGCGCCGCGTCGACTCCCTACCGTCCTATCAATCACTGGTTCATCTAGCCTAGCCCTAAAGATCATCTTTGCCCCTTGCCTCATGCCTCTTGCTTCATACTTCGTGCTACTTACCTGACGCGTCTTGGAGCCTGTTTTCTCCGTCAATATCAGTAACGTCTTCAATGTTGAATCTCTTCTCTTAAGAGGACGCCTCCCACACGCCTTGCCGTAATTGTCCGGTGAAGTGGCAACGTCATCTGCCTCCGTAGAGTGAAGCTTCGTATCCCGATGCAGCCCGGTCAGTGCAAAATATAACCTGTTTCTCTCGCGAATTCGATGCGAGAGAGGCTTGCCTTGGCTCGAGCCCGACCAAGATAGCCCACAGCCCCACCTGTACTGGGACCGATCTCGCCCTCATTGGAGTGCTGAGAGGTCCCACTTCCTGCTCTCCACATTACTGCGGACAGCATCTGAGGCATTCAGGCAGCTTGGCAGCATGTGGTTCATGTGATCTCTAAGATAACAGTGACTGGGGTGGGCTCCAGCCCGGGCGTGAGCGATGTGATATTGAGATCACGTCCGCTGGCGTTGTGTCAGCCTGACAAGGCGTTCTCGGTCGCACTAGAGCTCGACAGGTCCCCTGCGGCGACTACGAGAGCTTGAAATTGCTCTGCAGATGCCAGACATGGCAGGATCCAACCTGGCGCCCCGCGGTATGAGGTTGGACCTGAATAACACCACAGTGAGGCATCTTGTCCATTGGCCCCATCGCGCTCTCAGCTAGACCAGCTCTCACGCCGACCATTATCAATCTCCACCCTGAGTAATGACAACGAATGGCCCGTTCTCGCTGGGGCTTCGGATGACCCGAGCATGCCAGCCACGTCACTGACCAACCCAAGCCTGCTCCCACGAATCGCTGCGCTAACCTTGAGCGGGTACGGGCTGAGCGTGTGATATTTTCTCCATTAGCATGGTCGCAGCGCAATCTCCGGTGCTCCCAACCCCCTCTTTGACCCAACCGTGGTGGACATCCGAAACAGGACGAAGCAGTGGTGGGCGCAACGGATCAACGTTCTAACGCGGCCTTTAGTCGACACCGGTGGAGACGCGAGGAGGTTTAACGAATTGAGGAATGAGGCTTGAAGGAGGGGTAGCAATGGTCCTGCATCTAAGCCCGTCGCGTGACCAAGTCACCAGCGACCTGCTGGAACGCTGCGCGCTGCATAAGCGTCACCGCCCAAGGGTCGACGTACAGGTCAGACAGTCGATGAGATAACGCTGCCGAGGCATCGAGCAAATGAGAGCCAGCCGTCGCACTCCCCACTGGCCGCGAAGTATCGTTTCTTTGGGGGGGTCTAAGGGGCCAGCAGGAAGTAAGCGGAGCTGGGCGCAGCCTGAGTCACCAGGGGGGGCCGGTGCAGGAAGGCGAATACGGAGGAGAGATACGGAGGAGAGAAAAGGGAGGGAGAGAGCTGTTGGAAAAGTGGTGGGGGACAAGTACGTCTTTATGCCTTGCGAAGGCCGGGCTGGCAGATAAGGTCAGCTTCGACACCATGCTGGACGCGGCGGGCAGTGAGGGCGGGCAGTGAGGGCGGGCACTGGGCCGCTAGGCCAGACGGCGTAATTCACAGGTACAAACCGCCCATGAAAAGTTTATTTCCAGTGGAGATGCTCACCGGATGCCTGCCAATATCCACAACACGGCCAAATGCAGACGATTTTCCTCGTTACAGCAAGGTGAAGCACGATCTACGATCTCCAAAGGGCATACGACTAACAGCACATTCTAGGTTGAACTGTCTACAAACCTGAGCGTGATAGGAAAAGAAGTCACAGCGCGCTTTCGAACTCCTATATGCAAGGCTTTGGGACATCCTTTACCTTCGTTCCAAATGATTCTCCATTCGTTCTGAAGATGCGACAGTGCCAGAATATCTCCGATGAGCCGGCTTCCTCAAGTCTCCCGTAACGAATTTGAGTCGGAAGTAAACCAACAACTTGAGCGCTCAAACTTAGCGCGACTGATTGTCTCCTGCGCACAAATGTAAGACCCTTCTTACGCTTTCAAGCATTTTACAACACTCGCTCCACTTCGGATTCGTCGAATTTGGCCCAGTGACTGTGAAATAAATTTTGAAGCAGTGTTGCGGGCGGCGAGGTCAGCTGTTGAATGTGATGACTATCAAGGGCGAGGGGCGGGAATCGAGATTGGCGAAGAATGATTGGGTGATTACTGGATGAATTTGAAAGTGATTACAATAGGAGACCCTCGCGAAAAGATGCGATAGCGGAGGTTGACTCAAAAGAGCTCGGTCTCAAAAGGCGGCCTCAAAAGGCAGCCGCTGAAGAGACCTTGATATTGAACTAATCCCATACAATTCATGCTCTCTCTTCTCCATAATGTCACTGGTGAGTTACGTCTCACAGATTGTACTGGACCAGCTGCACAAAGACAATTTCCTTCTTCTCTGAGCCTGATTACCTACCCTTGACCATTTGAGCAGAAGACTTCCTGATTATCATTCCAAGGCCAAACCCTACTCAAAAGCGGATTTCTGGTATGTTATCTTGGCTCCTCAGGCTGAAAATAGGCAGCCCAGTCACATTGGAACCTTGCATGCGAGCCAGTGGCACATACTGCTGAACCATTGCCTGAATAGAATATACTGACGGTCAATCGCAGAGCTACAACTGTGTTATAGGTATCATTCTCGCCTTACTTGGATTGAAGATGGCCTTTCTAGGTGAGGCTGACTTGAATACCTATGCATGCAATATCCGGAGTGGTACTACTGGGTCGTGGGTTCAAGAACAGGGAATTGGTTGCACAATGACGGCCGCGTACGATTCATATATAGGTAGCACGATCTGGGTCAAGTCTTTTTGTGACAGAAGACAGGTCAGGTATCCAGTTTTCTGCCAAGAGTTCTGCGGAAGGCAAAAAGGGGAACTTTCGATGCCAATGTCACGACTCTTCACAGCTAAGGCAATATGGAGGTCGCACAAGCGGCTTTCAGATCTGTTCTTGAGCATTGCTCCAATGTTCTCAAGAAAATCAGTACGACATTCCAAAATCTAGATGAACGCCAGCAGCGACTCGAGGGTAATGAAACGGTACCTCTCATTGTTCCTATCCTGACAAACATCGAGACACAGCTGAGCCAATATGACATCCTCGCAACCGTATTTCGTGTCTCAGCTGTGCAGACCACACAAATTGCCATGCTGGAAGCAGAGCTTGAAACGACAAAGCAGCAACTTTCAAGTTCACGAGAGCTTGTCGCAAGGATGACTGCCGACAACGATAGACTCAGCAGTGAACTAGCTAAAGCTCGAGAGTCTCTCTCTCAACGCCCACCTGTCATGCTTCCAGCTACCCAGATGACACCGAATTTGCAGCCATCAGCAAGTTCCAATACGAATTTCAGCGCACGACAATTCCCTCCAACTCCGACGTCCGCCTCAACCAATGTCGAGACTTCCATGCGAACCAAAAGAGAACATACCAGCCCAAGCAAGTCCCGAAATCAACTGAAGCGGATGCGACCAAATAAGTCTACTTCAGCTAGCTTTGCAACGACTCCAGACGATAGCCAGCAGGAAGATACGATCACCTTGTTGACAAATTATAGCCCAGAAGATACACAATGAATTCGGTTTCGGCGGCTCTTGGACCCCAACAGATCACCAACATTTCCTCACACAATTAAAAAACGCATATGTCCGCAAAAAAGTCTTGAAAAGAGAATCGAGACGATGGACAGGCACTGCGCCGTCATCCTGACAGTAAAGCCACCTGAGCCAAGACCTTGCTTATTTGCTGAATCACCAGCTTCAGCGCGAAAGGCCCCGGTGGCTCTAATATGGCGTGGCAGAACTGCAAGTACTGTAACGCGTCACCACAAAGACGATGTGTATCAGCAAAGTTTGCGCTCATGTACCGTCGCCTTTCAGCCCCACGAGATTCGACCGTATGGATAAGCCAGAAGGCACAATCCAGTGGAGCCACTCGGGTTGGATCAGTCGGGTCACTCCAAGCGATGGATCGCTGCATGCGAATTAGCGACCCTCAAAAGTGAACCGACCGAAGCCTAGCTTTGGTCGCTATGATATACTTTCCAGGATGGAAAGCTGTGATGTGCTGTGCAACGCTCAAACCAAGATGCCGACATTCGATTCAGGTTGCCGACACCCCTCAAACCAATCCTGCCGACACTCCTCAAGCTACTGATGCTCCTTTGCTTCTGCTGTTGGATACTCCTTCCACAGAACCTAGAGACAAAACGGCTTTCCCATATGGCAGGATGATTCGATTCCCCTAGTCAGACAAGCCAATCTAGCCCTAAGGTAGACACTTCCTCTATCCAGGCCCATTATAGCTCAAGGGGGGAGCCTTTGAAAGCTTCAGTGAGCACAAGCAAAAACCTAACCGACAAATTACAGGGCGAGTAATGGACTGGGTAACGTCACCGCAAACGAGCGGTATGACGGCGGCGTGAAGGACTGTGAGAGTCTGACTCACGATATGATTGACCCACGGGTAAACGCCTCAGTAGGAATATCTCTCTTCATATGCAACATCGGCGCAAACTCATCTCAGGCGCTGGATTGATGCTCTGAAATCTTTTGGAAGAGTCCGTTTAAGTTGCGAAGCTCGAACGCAGGAGACGTCCGAAACCACTGAGCGATAATTTCCTCGCGCTTTGTAAGCTCAGACAAGAGACCTCTGGAAGAGTAGGTGATTCACTTCGTGGCTACGCTTCGTGGCCGAAGATGGCATTGTGTCAAGTGCTTTGAACACCGTACAGCGACTAAGCTCCAAATCACAAACACGATTTCCTTGCATCACACCCTCATCCGCATCAACGTTGTCCTCACCTCTCGGTCTCCTGGCAGCGTTTTTAGGGTTTGGTCTATGGTGTCGCCCAAATCATATGCCTTCAGCGGCTCCATGAGAACCATCACCGCGCCGCATCTTCCATCAAATTGAAAGGCCGCTACGGCCTACACCAGGTTACTACTAACTCATCTCTGCCAGTGGGCCTAAATACTGTTTGGCGGATCAAATACATGACTGACGGATTGCCCAGGTCTTACACTCGAAACTTGACAACAATGCCCCAGAAGCACCTACAATATTTGATGGCACACAACCTCATGGCCATTGTCATCCACACGGACTTCCTGACCATCATCACGGATTCTTGTACTATCGCTGGCTAGATGGGCATTCAACGCCACACTGGTTTCAACGGAGCCAGGTCCACAGGTCACCTCCTACGTACAATCCGCGCCTCCGAGTTCGAACACGGCAGATGAAATGCCAGGAGGAGCTTAGGAGGAACACCCTTCCATTCATAGTTGGATACGTTTCGGTTACCTCTGCAGCCACTTGCAGCGTTGATCGGCCGCTTACCCGGCAGAGAAGGCCATCTAGGGCTCTGAAAGAGAAAGCCTTTCAACCGGACTAGTGCAAAGACACAAACCAGTGATTGCAGATAAAAGCGAATGACGGTAAGCACACATTCCTTTCATAGCTTTAGGCGTACGTGAAGACGAAAAGGCCGGCGTTAACAACTCCAGCTGCATCGGCAATCCTGCAGAACCACCTCAATTCCTCCATTACTATATCAGCCAATCCCAGTCACGCAGAAGCACAAAGCTACTCCTATAATTCCAACAGGCTAGCCTGCCCACCGCCAATGTCAACGCCTAAGGCTAGGCCAAGTTCGACAATGAAAGTCACACGAGGCTTACCCACAAGAATATACCATACATGCTCAAAACACCTCCCTCAACTGCCGCACCCTTTAATGCCACCAGCTCGCTCCATAGGCCATCCCATCGGACGTGGAGCAGGATGTATGGAGACAGGCTGCGTGGAGATGGAGGCAGACCTCGGAGAAATAATTCGTGGGTGGCAAGCTGTGGACGGCTTCGCAGGCGGAGCTTAGGAAGCCCAACTACCAACAAAAAACAATGACACTTGCGTTAGATGACAGATTATGCCGGCGTCGCAAGCCGCAAATGAAAAGGCATGGGGGAAGAGAAGTGTGGAGGTAGAATGGAAGAGTGGGACGCCTTTCGTGATAACCACGATTTATACTCCGAGTGCCGGAATAAGAGCAAGCAAGGGAGCAAGCAAGAAGCTACAAATGATAGGGTATGGCTCGTGTGGGGACAGAGGGAGACAGAAGGGAAGGACGACTGCGACAAATGAGAACCTACGACTGCTTTTGGAATGGAGAGGAAGAGACACAGTATGTGGGATGGGAAGCGGCGAGGATTAGCTTTGCAGGCTGAAGAAAGCTAGTCCGGCCACCTATAGGCCAGAGAGATTGAAGGAGGCAACGCAGTAAAGGAATTGGGGACGAACGTTTCCAGGGAGTCATGGGCACGTTCAAGAAGAGGCGGGTCACATCCACATTGAAGCAGCAAAAGGAGAGTCAATACGGAGAGACTACGAGACGGAGAAGTGGTTATGGCGACCGCGAATTGCAAGGGATATGGTGACATACGCGGTTCCATCACACATACGTTATGATCCTACGATCCATTGTTTGGCCCAAAGTAAGCACGCCAGATGCAGACCAACCTGCTGACCATCTCGACCGCTATATATTGTCTACCAATTGATGTTTGTTTCTATACGATCTCCTTGCTCAAGCCTTTATGTGATCTCGCCAATACGCTGCTCTTCTCGTCATCAAAACACATCTCAAGCAAGCATAAGCCGCCCCAATTGACTGGAGATAGTGTCTTTGGCTCTGAATGTGGATCAACCTTTTCTAGAGAGGCCCAAACAAGGTTCAATCGATGGTGGTGAGATAAATCGGGCCCTTTGCTCAAAAGATGTTGGTGAACTATGCTGGGCCTGCTCTCAATTGAGACCGTGACAGCGAAATAAGAAGGTAGAACTGGGCCGAATATTGAGTCACATTCATACCCAGGGCAATACTTTGGCTGTAAGATCACTTCTCAATTGTAGCCTGAACATCCTAAAGCCTCAGATTAGGTCTCTAGCCTAGTTCAATTCTCTAGAAAGGGATGACCCAACGGGAAGTATCCGGGTACACAATTGGACGGCTTATCGGCCAGGTACACAATTCGGGTAAACAGGTATATTCCTGCTTGACAGAGTTATATAGGGTATACCACTGTAGCTCGTCCACCTCCCATCACGGCTGTTCCATCAACCTTGCCGCTGCCAATGCCGAGACGTGTATATCACAGGATATATATCTCATGAGCGTGCATCTCATAGGCATGCACCTCAGGACTTACATTAACTGTAGTTGCTTTCATATAAGCTCTGAAGCAGAGCCCATCCAGTAGGCTTAAAAGTTCGCGTGCAAGCCCTGCAGCGGGCCTCGTACCATGCTCCGTCGTAGTTGTTCGCCGATGCGCTCTGTTTGCAGTGTGGGCAAACGACCGGGAGTTCGTGGAAGGATCTCGGCAGGACGCCGATGAGGTTACTAGCTGTCTCTTTCTCGTGTTCCTTCCACTTCCTTTTCTCTTCAGCGGAGAGGTCATCCGTGGTCCAGTAGACGTCGTAGAACAGCACGGGTGGGCCATTCACCAATTCCAGGGTAGAGGAATGGTCGACAGTGAAGAAGCCGTTGTTGGCGAACATAGGACCCCAGGAATTCATGAAGGTCAAAGATGTCTCGTCACAGCGAACGAGAACGACTGCGTGGCCGCCTCCCCCTTCCCCTCCGGCTGGGGCGCCCATTTCTTGAGCCGTCAGGATTCCCTTAGGCGTGGAACTATAGAAAGCGCAAAATTTATTCCAGTGATGCCCATCTAGCCAAAATGTAGCGACCACGGGCCTTCGCGCATGAATGGCAGCTCTAGCACCTACTTCATCACATTCCTTGTAGCGAAGTCTGTACATTGGGCAGGTCTTGTTCAGGACATTGCCGACACTTTGTCCGTTATTGTTGTCTCCGAAGAAAGTGAGCAAATCAGATCGAATTCTGAGAAATTCAGGTACCTTCCGCCCTACTACGCGTTTCGATGCCAGGTGTATGACGCTCCCAGTCGCATGTGCCCAGCATATGCTTCGAGGCCCTTGGTTCGTCACTTTAGCATCATGATTTGACTTTTGGATATAGTGGTCGAGGGAGATCTGCCCAAGAATCTCAGTGAGAGCGTCAGAGCTAGTGCCTAACTGCCGTGATGCGGTCGTGAACTCGTCAATTATTATGGGATTGTTGGCCTGAATGAAGAGTTTGCACTTGCCAGAAGCTGGCAACTTCCAACCACGACGGCGAAGAGCTTGAACAGCCCCGGAATCGCATGAAACCGTGCTAGCCATATTGAACATGGCACGCACGGCGCTTTGCCACCCAATATCGGCTT
>Ga0335072_10001336_pt1 | contig 40269 bp, 36 predicted proteins | sample Lox_Sample_21_FD_206725 | JGI IMG/M metagenome (GOLD analysis project Ga0335072, IMG submission 206725) | Soil microbial communities from Loxahatchee National Wildlife Refuge, Florida, United States - Lox_Sample_2.1 | ecosystem: Environmental > Terrestrial > Soil > Wetlands | place: USA... | reverse complement strand
TCGCTATGGTTCGTCGGCGCCAAGACCGACAGCCCGCGCAGGCTGGAATGGAAGGGCAGCCATACCGCTATCGCGATCCACCCGGATGGCGACGCCGTCGTCACCGCCATGCAGGAAAATGCGCTGCATGGCTGGCGGCTGTCCGACAACCAGCATATGCGCATGAGCGGCTATCCATCGAAAAGCGCCGCGCTGAGCTTCACGCATAACGGACGCTGGCTGGCGAGCAGCGGCGCGGATGCGATGGTGCTGTGGCCGTTCTTCGGCGGTGGCCCGATGGGCAAGGCGCCGATGGAACTTGCGGGCGGCGACGGCGTGCTTTGCACCCAGGTCGCGTGTCATCCGCAGCAGGATCTGGTGGCCGGCGGGTTTGCGGATGGATTGGTGGTGGTGGCGGATATCGGATCGTCGCGCATCCTGCCGCTGGCGCCACCGGAGCATGGACCCGTCTCCGCGCTGGCCTGGAATCCGGAAGGCTCCCGTCTTGCCTTCGGCACCGAGCAAGGATTTGCCGGGCTGATCGATCTCTCGGCACATTGACGGGACGCGTGCGGGCCATCGCGGCACTGCACTTTTCTGCGCGCCGCGACGGGACTACCGTCTCCGGAACAGACGGGACCAACGTCCCCGGAACAGATGGGAGGCGACATTGCTCGAAATTGTCCCGACGGGGGCTGCTTTGGGAGCCGAGATCCAGGGCGTGGATCTGCGCCATGTGGATGATGGGATTTTCGCCGCAATCCACCGGGCCTGGACCGACCACGCCGTGCTCTTGTTTCGCGGCCAAAAGTTGAGCGACGATGACCTGATCGCATTCAGCCGCCGGTTCGGCGCGCTGGACTGGGCGCCGATTCAGGAAAACGGGCGCCGTTTCGTCGAGGGCAAGCCGGAACTCTACATCGTGTCGAATGTGGTGGACAATGGCGTGCCGCTGGGTAGCCTCGGCGCGGGCGAACTCGTATGGCACACCGACATGTCCTATCTCGACGACCCGCCCAAGGCGAGCATGTTGTACGCGATCGAAGTGCCCTCCGCCGGCGGCAACACGTCGTTTTGCAGCATGTATGCCGCCTGGGACGTGCTGCCGGCGGATTTGAAGGAGCGCTGTGCCGGCCTGCGGATCAAGCACGACGGCACCTACAACAGCGGCGGCTATCTGCGGGAGGGTGTTGCGGCGACGGACGATCCGCTCAGCAGCCCCGGCGCGGTGCATCCGCTGGTGTGCCGGCATCCGGAAAGCGGGCGCCGATGCCTGTATCTGGGCCGACGCCGCAACGCCTACCTGGTAGGCATGGAGCTGGAAGAGAGCGAGGGATTGCTCGATGCGCTATGGGCACATGTCGATGACCCTCGGCTGGCCTGGACCCACCAGTGGCGGGTGGGCGACCTGGTGATGTGGGACAACCGCTGCACCATGCACAAGCGCGAGCAATTCGATTCAAACAGCCGCCGCATCATGCACCGCACCCAGATCAAGGGCGAGGCGCGGCCGGCGGCCTAGTACCTTCGAACCTTGAGCAGAAGCCGCGTGCAGCTGACGCATCGCCACAGCGACCGGAAATGCGTGCGCAGTACTTGTCATTGCGAAGAGCGCTTCGTCGTTACGCTTCTGGCGATGACGGCGACGCGACAGCTCTGGCCATGGTGAAGACGCTTTGGCGTGCGACAACGCTCTGATGCTGTGTCATGATGCGAGTACGCATCCAGGAGCCCCCCACATGTACCAGGACGCGCTTGGACTGCCGCTGACGACCGAGTCTGTCGAAGCCGCACGGGCGTTCGACCATGCCGTAGCGGGCTATCTCACATACCGTGCCGACGCGATGCAGCGCGTCAGCGCGCTGCTGGAGACTGATCCGGACTGCGGCATGGCGCATGTGCTGAAGGGCTATTTCGGCATGCTGGCATTCAAACAGACCGCGTTGCCGATCGCGCAACAGGCAGCAGCCGACGCAGGCGCGAAGCTATCCGCTGCGACGCTTCGGGAGCAAGCGCATCTCGCCGCGCTGCAAGCCTGGCTCGCGTTGGAACCCGAACGTGCTGTTTCGATCTGGAACCTGATTTTGGACGACCATCCCCGCGATATTCTCGCGTTCCGGCTGGCGCATTTCGTTAACTTCTGGTTGGGCCGGCCGGCGGCGATGTTGGCTTCGGCAGAAGCCGTGTCGCTGCATTGGGGCGAGGAGCTGCCTGGCTACAACGCCATCCTTGGCTGTATCTGCTTCGCCAACGAGGAATGCGGCCGCTACATGCAGGCGGAGGAAGCCGGTCGCACTGCTATCGCGCTCGATCCCGGCGATCTCTGGTCTGCACACGGCGTCGCGCATGTAATGGAAATGCAAGGACGGCGCGGCGAAGGCCTGATCTGGGTGGAGAGCCTGGCGCCGCACTGGGATGGCAGTAATAATTTGCGCCACCATCTGTGGTGGCATGCCGCCTTGTTTAAGTTGGAACATGGCGACCATGCCGGCGTGCTGGCGCTGTATGACCGGCAGTTCCGCGATCGGTCGTCGCCGCTGGTGGAAGCGCAGCCGGATCTGTACATCGACGTGCAGAACGCAGCGTCGATGCTGTGGCGCCTGGTGCGGCATGGCGTCGATGTCGGCGACCGCTGGGCCGAGCTTGCGGACAAGGCAGAGGCACGCATTGGCGACTGCCTCTCGGCGTTTACATTGCCGCATTGGATGATGGCGCTTGCCGCCACCGGCCGGTTCGAAACAGCGCAACGCATGCTGGCTGCAATGCGCGACTTTGCCCAGGGGCCAGGCAGCCTGCGCAAGCTGGTCGGCGAGATCGCTTTGCCGGTGACGGAGGCGGTGCTGATGCACGCCCGAGGCGACTACGCGCGGGCGGTGGCAGCGATGCGGCCGATGTTGAGTGCGATGTATCAGCTCGGCGGCAGCCACGCGCAGCAGGATGCGTTGGAACAATTGTATCTCGATGCCGCGGTGCAGGCTGGTTTGCAAGACGACATAAGGCTGTTGCTGGAACGCGTCGCCGGCCGCCATCCGGTGCCGCCATCGCGGCGCGTAGGCTACGCCGCCGCCGCACGAGCCGTGGGGTTCTGAGCCGCCGATCCGCCGCACATTTTCGTCACGCGCAGGTGACTGGCAGGCGTGCGGTCCGCACGCATCCATGCACGTCCCTCCGGGGCTCAGCGTGCACGAGTTCGCCTCCTGCTTCGACGAGCCGCGCACGCTGCGTGTCGCACCCGATGGTGACATATTCCTGTTCGTTGGCTGCGGACCTCCGGCCGTGACGCCGCGACCTGGGCAAATATCTGGGCTTACGCGACGCGCCGGCAGTGGCCACAATACCGCGACCGACCTGGTGTTCCCGCGTGACATATTGATGCGGCGTTTCAGCTTTGGCGCCGCGATGCACATTTTGATGAAGGATATCGAGCTTGCGATCGAGCAAGGCGAGGACCTCGGCGTGCCGGTGCGGCTGTGCCAGACAGCGCGGCTGGTGTTCAAGCGCGCGATCTTCGCCGGATCGAAGGACGACGACCTGGGCAATATGGCGAAGTACGTGGAGCAGGGGGCGGGATTTGAAATTCCCAGGGCACGATGAATCGATGCAAGGGCCGGCGGCGGGCAACGCCGGCCCGGCGCCGTTAAACCTGCGTCATCGGCGCTGACGTAGCAAGCAGTGCCGTCTTCAACGCCGGGTGCAGGCCGTAGGTGCAGCCCTGGCGAAATTGGCACAGTCCGGATCCGAACGCCATCTGGAAATCAGCGTTGAACCGATATACGTTCGTGGCACCGGCCTGCTCGTGCAACGTTGCGACATTCAAGGGGCCCGAACCGCCTGCGATTACCATGGTCTGGGACAAATTCCGTTGGTCAGCCGGCGCAGTCTGTACGCCCATTGCGATTACTCCGTAAAATGTGGATAGCCGCCGTAGCTGGCGGTCCCGCTTATTAGTCAGATATGATAACACTAATTCGTGTCGGCTGTCAACCTCGAAGTCTCGCAGGAGGAAGGCCTTGGTGCCGGAGGCATGGGGCGATGAAGCAATCAGCCTGCTGGGTGTCGCTTGATGAACTGCCGGGCGATGATGATACGCTGCATCTCGTTGGTACCTTCGCCGATGCAGGTCAGCGGTGCATCGCGAAACAATCGCTCGATGTCGAATTCGGTAGAGTAGCCGTAGGCGCCGTGGATGCGCATGGATTCCGTGGCATTCTCCAGCGCGGCCTCCGAGGCAAAGTATTTGGCCATGCCGGCCTCCATGTCGCAGCGTTCGCCACGGTCGAAGGCGGCGGCGGCATCCAGAGTGAGCAAGCGCGCAGCACGGGCACGTGTCGCCATCTCGCCCAGCTTCAATTGTATCGCCTGGTGCTCGGCGATCGGCCTGCCGAAGGTCTGGCGGATCTGGGCGTAGTTTGCGGCCAGCGTCAGCGCGCCCTCGGCGATGCCGACGCCGCGCGCGGCCACATTGATGCGGCCCAGTTCAAGGCCGCCCGTGGCCTGATAGAAGCCCTGTCCTTCCACGCCGCCGATCAGGTGGTCGGCGGGGATGCGGTAGTCCTCAAAGACAAGCTCGCCGGAATCGATGCAGTGGTAACCTAGCTTCTCCAACTTACGGCCGACGCGGAGCCCGTGTTGCTTCGGCGCGATAAAGAGGCTGATGCCGCGATGACGGGGCTGGGCGTGAGGGTCGGTTTTTACCAGCAGTGCGACACAGTTGCCCTCGATGCCGTTCGAAATCCAGGTTTTCACCCCGTTGATCACGTAGTGGTCGCCGTCGCGCCGCGCGGTAGTACGAATGGCCTGCAGGTCGGTGCCGCAATCCGGCTCCGTCAACGCCAGGCCGCCGCGCATTTCGCCGCTGGCAAAGCGAGGCAGCCAGGTTCGCCTCTGCGCCGGGGTGCCGAATTTCTCCACAGCCAGCGCGAGCATCAGGTGCGAGTTGAAGATACCGGTCACCGCCATCCATACTGCGGCAACGCGCATCACGATCAACGCATAGGTCCGCGCGGGCAGGCCAAGCCCGCCGTATTCCTCACCGATCGTCGCTCCGAACAATCCGAGTTCCTTCATTTGTTCAACGATGTGCGTCGGATAGCGATCGGCGTGGTCGTACTCCTTCACGATCGGCTTCAGCTCACGGTCTACCCAGCGGTCGATCGTGTCGAGCAATTGGGCTTCTTCCGATTCATCCAGCTTGCGCATCGTACAAGTTCCTCAGTGCGGCGCCCAACAATGACATGCCGTCCGTCATAGCCCGTACACCGTCGCAGCGGTTCCGCCCAACACCGCGTCGCGATCCGCAGCAGGCAGCGTCTGCAGCAGTTCCGTCGTCGCCTCACGCCAGCGCACGTAGCCCCCGGCCAGGTTCACGACCGGCCAGTCGCTGCCCCACAGCAGCCGCCTCGGTCCGAATATGTCGAGCAAGTGCCTGACGTAGGGTTGCAGGTCGGCAGTTGTCCAGTTGGCGGCGGCTTCCGTTATCAAACCTGACAGCTTGCACACCGCCGGGGTCTCTCGCGCCACGCGCGCGATGTCATCCGCCCAGGGCTGGAACTCGCCACCGGCGATGTTCGGTTTGGCGGCATGATCGACAACGATCCGCAGCCCGGGATGCCAACGGGCCAGCGCCAGCAAAACCGGCAGATGCCGCGGCTGGATCAAAGCATCGAACACTAGCCCGCGCGCCGCCATTTCGATCAGGCCCGGCTGTACGTCCGGGCGCAAGATCCATTCCGTCTCGGCGATGTCCTGCAACATCGGCCGCAGGCCCCTCAGCAGCTTCGTGCGCGCCAGCCGGGCGACGCGCACCGCGGCATCCGGCGCCGCAAGATTCGTCCAGCCGACCACCCCGCGCACCAGACCGCCCGAACCGCGCGCGGTGTCCAGCAGGAATTGCGTCTCCGCTTCGGTCGGCGCGGCTTGCACCAGCACCGTCGCGCTGATAGCGCCCAGCAAGGGACGCAGATCGGCCAAATCATAGTTGCAATGGATCGGCAGATCGGGAGTCAGCCAGCCGTAATCGCCGCGGTCCAGCCGCCACACGTGGTGATGCGCATCCACCCTCATCACGCAACGACGCCCTTGGTCAGCATGATATTGCCATACAGCCGGCGTTCTCCGGTCTGTACCACGGCGAACGCATCGCGTGCGGCGCGATAGAAGTCGTGCCGCGCCAGGCGTGCCGGCGGTGCCAGACCTGCGGCTGCCAGCATGCGGATGAAATCGGCGACCGCCTCGGGCGTTTCCTCGGGATGGTCCACAACCTCCATCACCGCCACCGGATCCGGTTCGAAATCGTCCAGCGGCAGCACCGACAACACCGCCACAAGCGCAGCCGTCGCGTTTGCGCCGTGCAACGGCACCAGCCGCCGCGCCATGCCGGCGGCGGGGAAGTTCGCATCCACAATGGCGATGCGGTCGCCATGCCCGGCGCTCGCCAAGGCGAACAACAAATCGGGCGTCAGCAGCGGGTCCAGTCCGCGCAGCATCGGCGTTCCTCCCAATCCTGCCGTAACGTAGCGGCGATGCGCTCGCGCGCGATAGGTTGCCTGATAACGCCAGCGATGACACTTTCTCCTCCGCACGAGAGCGGAGGCTCCGATGGACGGATTGTTCGACAGGCAGGGCAACGCGGGTGAGCATGAGCGGCTGCGCATTCGCAGCGGCAGTATCACCGGCCCGACCTCCGGCCTCGCGCCCGGCAACGTGCAGGCGAATTTGGCGATTCTGCCGAAGGCCTATGCCTTCGACTTCCTGCGCTTCGCCCAGGCCAATCCGCGGCCGTGTCCGGTGCTGGCGGTTTCTGAAGCGGGCGCGACCGGCTTCCCCACACTCGGCGCCAATCTCGACATCCGCACCGACCTGCCGCGCTATCGGGTTTGGCGCAACGGCGAACTGGTAGCCGAACCAACCGACCTTCTGGATGTCTGGCGCAGCGACCTCGTGAGCTTCGCGATCGGCTGCTCTTTTTCGTTTGAAGAGGCGCTGATGGAAGCCGGCATCGAAGTCCGCCACATCGCCTGCAACAGCAATGTGCCGATGTATCGCACCAATATCGCCTGCACGCCGGCCGGCATGTTCCACGGCCCGATGGTGGTGTCGATGCGGCCGCTAAAGCCAGCGGATGCGATCAGGGCGGTACAGATCACGTCGCGCTTCCCGTCGGTGCATGGAGCACCGGTGCATATCGGGCTGCCGCAGGCGATCGGCATCGACGACCTGGCCAGGCCGGACTATGGCGACGCGGTCCCGGTACGTGCCGACGAACTGCCGGTGTTCTGGGCCTGCGGCGTGACGCCTCAGGCGGTGATCGCTCAGGCGCGGCCAGAGTTCTGCATTACGCACGCGCCGGGCGCGATGCTGATCACCGATCTGCGAAACACGTCGCTCGCTGCGCTCTGATCCGCGCGGATGCACGCACGGGCGCAGATCGATGCGATCGAGGCGCTGATCCACCAGGATGTCGGCCGCCAGACCGCGCCACTTTTTGCCGCGGCGCGCGGCGGGCTGCGGGAGGCAGCGTCGGCACTGGCCGCAACGCCTGCGCCGCGGGTGGGGCTGATCACCGGGTTCTACGTGCCGTCGGGCCGTCCACCGGCAGCGGAGACAGACGGCCCGGCCGGCGCCGCGCTGCTGGCGCGGTTCCTGACGCAGATTGGGGCAGATTGCCGTGTGCTGACGGATGCGCCCTGCGCCTCGGCGTGCCGCGCGGCGTTGGATGCCGCAGGGCTTGCTTGCGTGGCGTTGGACGTGACCACTGCGGACGGCGATCCGAGTGCGGCCGTGGCGTGTTGGCGGGGACATGGCATCAACTGGGCGATAGCAATCGAACGGTGTGGACCGTCGGCTGATGGACATGCACGGAACATGCGCGGACAGGATATGGGGACGTGGACAGCGCCGCTGGAGCGAGTGTTTTCCGCTGGTCCGTGGCGGACGATCGGGATCGCCGACGGGGGCAACGAACTGGGGATGGGGTCACTGCCCGCTGGTCTGGTGGCGGACTCGGTCCCGTTCGGACAGGCGATCGCCTGCATGACGCCGGCAGACCATCTGGTGATGGCGGGCGTATCGCATTGGGGCGCTTATGCGCTGATCGCAGCTTCCGGCGTGCTGCGGCGTGCTTGGTGGACCGCCGCCATGGAGAGCCTGGATGCAGCGCGTGATCGGGCCATCGTCGAGGCGCTGGTGTTTCTTGGGCCGGCGGTGGACGGCGTGACGCTCACGCAGACCGTGACGATCGACGGGCTGGACATGTCCAAGCACGCGCGGAAACTGGCAAAGGTACGGGAAATGGCAGGGCCACCGCACCGCGAGCCTGACATTTCGGTCGTCGGCGCCTGACGCGGCGGACGGTCCGCGCATGGGCGCGGAGCAGAGGCGCTACAAAGATACAATGACTGCATAGAATAGAGCTTGACGCTCCGTGTTCCACAGGAGCAGATCCCATGCGCATGGCTGGCTTTATGCTTCGTGTTGACCTTCTAGCGCCGAAGCGGGCTGCACAAGCTACCGATGAACACAGCCTGTCATTTGTCTGGTCGGCATCCGAACTTGTAGAGTGAGCCATGAACGAACCGCCGCGGCGCACGCGAGTCGGCCGGCTTGACGAAGACGATGCAAGGCGCCTGGATGGATGCGGTTATCTGCTATTGTCGCACGTAATCCCGTCAGACTGGATTGAGCAACTCCGCGTCGCATTCGAGTCCGGCGTGCTGCCATCCGAGCAATGGCCGGTGCCGCGCGGGCCAGATTGGCGCCACGCATTGCTCGATCTCGATCCCATGGTGCAGCGTGTTTGCCGGCTGCCCATGCTGCTTGCCGCCGCGCACCACGTGTTGCAGCTCCCATTCTTCCTGGCACAGGTCGAGGGGCGCGAGCCGCGTCCAGGTGGCGGTTCGCAACTTTTGCATCGCGACGGCCCCGGTTCAGCTCTTATTCAGACAGTCTCTGCGATGGTATTTCTCGATCCGTTTGGACCGGAGAACGGTGCTACTCAGGTCGTGCCCGGCACGCATTGGGGCCGGACGGGCGCAGCGGCACAGCAATCGCACGCTACGCAGGCACGCGTGATGGCAGGGCAGGCCGGTGACGTTGTGTTGTTCGGGTCCACCCTGCTGCACGGAGCGACCTGCAACCGGAGCGGTGCTCACCGCCGAGCGCTGCTGATCTGCTACGCCATCGAGGACTTGCGCGACACTTACAACAACACGCGCGCCATCCGAGCGGTACGCATGGACACCGACGAGGTGTTCGACGCCTGACGTCCAACCTGATCCACGGGCCGGATTACGTCGCCACCTTTCTGCCCGGGCTTATCATCCAGGTGCCCGCAACAATCGCAAGCACTATGAGGCCCGGGATGACGGCGAGCCAGGTGCCGATGGCCGCAAGTGCCCCGGTGCCGGCCCAGCCGATCGAGGAGAATGCCTCGGCAAAGGTGGCGATGCGCGATGATGTCTGGCGGCGGCGGAACATGCTCCGCTTCGCCTGCGTGCGAAACCAGAACTGGATTGCCGTGGCTGAGCCGGCGGCGATGATAATGCCGCAGACCGCGACCAGCGCGGGGAAGGGCTCGAGGGCGGCGAGAACCACGACAAAAGGGGTAAAGACGACGGCGATGCCACAGAGTACTGCCTCGGTCTTGGCACGCAGAACGCGGATAGCGGATACCGGTGCGGATGCGACAAGGTCGGGCGCGTCTTCTCCGGATACTGCCAGCCAGGCCAGGCCTCCCGCCAATTGTCCGGCGGCAACGATCAGGACCGGCACCAGCAGACCCAGCGCACCATTGCGGGCATAGAAGCCGCGCCATAACAGGAAAGCGGTCGGCATGAGGTAAAGCAATTGCATCAACGTCTGCGACATCAGCCAGGGATCGCGCAGCAGCAGTGTCCACTCTTTGCGGCGTAGTGCTTGCGCCGACGAAACGCTGTGGAACTGCGGCTGCCGTCGCTGCTGTCGGGTGGTGCCGGGAGACATGGCGGCGGCGGCCAGCGCGAACCGGGCGAATTGCGGCGCGCAGAATCGAGTCGCAGCGGCCAGGGCAAGGATGCTGATGCCAAGCAACGCGGCCACTGCGGCGGGCTCTCCGAGGGCAGCGTGGGCGGGCAGCCAGACGATACTGCCGCGCTCCGGTGCGAGTTTTACCAGCGCCGGCGATTGCAATAGGGCCATTCGGGATACCGTCCCGAGCGAACTGATCGCGGCGAATTGCATGCCGATGGCGAATGCTGCGCCGATGACCGCGGCAGCGATTTGAGAGATGGCTCGCGTCCGTCGGGGGCCGACGCTGCGGAACATCGCGATGGTGAGCATGGCCGCAACCGCAACCGAATCCATCGCCAGCGCCACGGTGATCGCGTAGGCGCCAAGCCAGTGCGCGCCGCCTCGCCAGACCAGCACGTCGATGAACGGCACGACCAATACCAGGGCCATGAACAGGATGGTCAGGACCATGGCGATGATGCGTACGGCGAAGAGGCGTGAGGCTGTGGCGGGCGAAGTCAAAATCAGGTCGAGATCACCGCGGGCGTAGAAGGCACGCGTCACCGACTCCATGGCCTGTGACAGCATCATTGACCACAGGCCAATCAGAATCGCGCTGATGACGATCAAGCTGTGCTTGCCGGGGTCGCTGGAGAGCGGCGCGGACGAGGACAGGATCAGCCAGGCGAGACCGTGTGCGAAAATTGCGAAAACAGTGAAGCCGATCACCACGGTGCTGGTGCGCCTGCGACGGCCGGCCGTCATCAGCGACAGCCAATCGCGCCATGCCAGCCGCGCTTCGTGCAACGCGAACCAGGCGATGGTGCCGGGGCGGATCATCCCGCGGCGGTGCCCTGCGCGACGAGGGCAAGGAATGTGTCCTCCAGGCTCGCGTGGCCGGAGCCTGCCTGGCGGCGCAACTCGTCCAACGTGCCCTCGGCGATGAGCATGCCGTTGGCCATGACACCGATGCGATCGGCCATACGCTCTGCGACTTCCAGAATGTGGGTCGTCATGATGACAGAGCACCCGGCCTGGACGCGGTCGCGCAGTACCCTCTTGATCAGGCGCGCCGAGCCTGCATCGAGGCCGGTTAGAGGCTCGTCCAGAAGGATCAGCTTCGGGTCATGCACGAGTGCGCCGGCCAGTGCCACCTTCTGGCGCATGCCCTTCGAGAGTCGCTCGCAGCGCTCGTGGGCGTGGGGCTCCAGGCCGAAGCGCGAGAGGAGGTCCTGCGCTTGCTCGGCTGCGAGATCGGGGTCGATGGACCAAAGTCCGGCCACGAAGGCGAGATATTCCGTGGGCGTCAGCTTGTCGTAGATCATGGGTTCGTCCGAGACCCAGGCCATGATCCGCTTCGCGCCGAGGGGATCGGCCAGTGCATCGAGGCCATGGACGGTGATCGAGCCGTGATCCGGCCTGAGCAAGCCAGTCACCAAGCGCATCGTCGTCGTTTTGCCGGCGCCGTTGGGTCCGAGGAGGGTATAGAACTGGCCGGCGGGCACGCTCAGGTCCAGTCCACCGACCGCCGGACGTTCAAAACGCTTGACGAGCCCGCAAATGTTGAGGGCAACCGGCGGTGGGGCCTGCTGCATTGCCCGGTCCGCGTGAGCCGCCGTCAGGCGACCGGGGATCAGGCGCTGCGCCTGGATGTCGCGATCGTGTACGCCGGCGGCGCCTCTGCGCGTCTTGCCTGCGCCATGATCCCATGCGCGACGGAACAGCGTCAGCAGTTTGTCCGATAGGCGCCACGGGGAGCGCGCTGATTGAGGGCCGGTGGCGCTACTGAGCATGCCGGCCAACTTACCGGATGGCCGGTTACAGTCGGCGTACAGATCTGGTCGGGGGTTGGCAACGGCGCTCGGTGAGACGGCGCCATGAGGCGCGCTGTCTTGTCAGCCAAGCCGAGGACGTGCTGTCCTTGTTGGTAGAGCATGGCGCCGCGCGATGCTGCGGGCGCCGATTACCCGCTTCCGCGCGCCATGTCCGTGACGTGCGCGACAACGTCGCGGATGCGATGCGTTAAGGCATGCTCTTGCAAGACGAACCGTTGGCGCTCCGCCGCTGCCGGTTCACCGCGGCGGTAGAGGGCGGAGATCGCTTGTGCGTGCGCCGCCCGTACGGCATCGCGGCGTGACCCAGGGGCTGATCGTCCTTTGGGGTCGGGGCCGGGAGCGTCGCGGATGCCGTGTCGGGAGCTGTCGCGCACGCACCGCGCTGCCACAGAGGGATGGCAGCACCGAGTTATTGTTGCCATGATCGTTCAATCGGGAGGAACGGGGATCATTGCCATTCGTCAATTGACCGGCGAACCCCGAATCCTTGCATTGATTGAGTGTGGAGTTAGCGTGAGGATGACATCCAATTTCGCCAGGGAATTTACCAAGACCGAATTAGAGGTTCTCGCCTGCATGCAGAGCATCGCGATCAGTATCGACACCAGCGACCGCGGATTGCTTCGGGCCGTTCGTCGGCATGTGGACCTTCGGCAGATCGCCACGAATATTGCTTTGGTCAAGGCAATGGCCCTCAAGCTTCATCGTGCTGATCCCCAGAGATTATGTGGAATTTAGACCCGATGGTGGTGTGAGTCTGTGCTGCGTCCGAGACCCTATCGGCAATCTGGCTCATCAGACCCTGGCCCATATCCTCCGTAGTGACGCAGCACGTGCATTGCGGCTGGATCTTCTTTCTGGGATGCCCGACAGCAGATGCCAGGCTTGCGGATTGAGAAGTGTGATAACCCCGGCGGCACTACAATTGAAGGTGCGGATGTTGCAGCGAGAGGTGACCCTGCCGTCCCAATTTGATGGGGCCTCATGCCTGCAAGCCAATCAGGATGTGAAGGTGGCAGGCGTGGATGCTGCCCGACATTTCCTGGATTGGGGCAGCCTAGAGGGTAGGCCGCTCAGGCCGGCCGGAATTCGTCCGCGGCACTGATGAGCCCCTGCATCTCCGCCGGACGCGACGGCGGCCCCGTCGGAGGTGACACCAGGAAACTCGATCCGGCGCACCGCGTTCGCCCGGGCATGTTTCCATCGGGACAGTGGCGCTCTGGGACCATGAATTGGACTTCGGTGGCGGAGAGGGAGGGATTCGAACCCTCGGTACCCATAAGAGTACAACGGTTTTCGAGACCGCCCCGATCGACCGCTCCGGCACCTCTCCACGCAAGCAACCACCGCGGAAATTCCGCAGAAAGCAGCGGAGCGCCTTATAGGCGCCGCATCAGTCCCTCGCAACCGAATCGCGCCACACCGAATCGCTCCACACCGGACCGCTCCCGCCCACAAGACAGCGGCCGCACCAACTGCGGCGGCAATGCCGCGATCAGCGCCTCCACGCTGCGCCCGAGCACCGGATGCACCCAGCCCGGTACGATTTCCCCCAGCGGCACCAGCACGAAGCCCCGTTCATGCGCTCGCGGATGCGGCAGCACCGGGTCGGGCGCCGTTCGCACCAGATCACCCATCGCAATGATGTCCAGATCCAGCACCCGCGGCGCATTGCGCACGCTGCGCACCCGTCCTGCGACCGCTTCCAGTTCCATCAGGCGCGCCAGCAATGCCGCCGGCGCCACCGCACCAGCCCCCGGCGCCAGGACCAGATGCGCCACGCCGTTCACGTAATCAGGCTGCCGCCCTGCATCCCCCTCCGCCAGCACCGGCGCCGTGGCGAACCACCGTGACAAGCCCCGCAGTCGCAACCCGGGCAGCGCATCCAGCGCCGCTGCCGCCCGCCGGCACGTTTCCAGCGCCGGCGCACCGTCGCGACCGGGCAGGTTGGCGCCGATCGAAACCAGGATCATACGCTGACTTACACGCCCCCTGTTTCACTTTTCGGCCGGATGCGCGATGCTGGCCTGTCTGTCGCCCCCGGGCAGCCCTCTTCGCCCGGTCCGCGCAGCTTCAAGTCGCGAGCGCCCATGCGGCCTCGCCCGTCTTCGTTTGTCATGAGGTCACCCAATGCATTTCTTCCCCAACGAACGTACCGCTCTGTTCATCGATGGCGCCAACCTCTACTCCGCGTCCCGCAATCTCGGCTTCGATGTGGACTATCGCAACCTGTTGGAGTTTTTCCGCAAGAAAACCCATGTGATCCGCGCCTACTACTATTCTGCGGTGCTGGAAACGGATGAATATTCGCCATTGAAGCCGCTCACCGACTGGCTGGCGTATAACGGCTACACGCTGGTAACCAAGCCGGCGAAGGAGTTCACCGATTCGTCCGGACGCCGCCGCATCAAGGGCAGCATGGACATCGAGGTCGCGGTGGACATGCTCGAACTGTCCGCGCGGCTGGATCACGCCGTGTTGTTCTCCGGCGATTCGGATTTCCGCCGCCTGGTGGAGGCGATGCAACGCAAGGGCGTGCGGGTGTCGGTGATCTCCTCGATTCGTACTGCGCCGCCCATGGTCGCCGACGAATTGCGTCGCCAGGCCGATCAGTTCATCGAACTTGCCGACATCGCGCCCGACTTCACCCGCCGCCAGACGGAGCCGCGCGTGCGACCCGTGCCGCTGCGTCAAACGCCCGCTGAGCCGTTCGCCGGCGACACGGTCTAGCCGCGCCGCGTCAGCACGTCTCCTCTTCGCTGTCAGGCTCGTCCGCAGGTTCCGGTTCGGGTTCGGGTTGCAACACCGGAATCGGTTGTTCGGCCATGTGCCGGAACGCCTCCAGCGCCCGCCGCAGGCCGATCGACCGTTCGGTCTGCGGCTCCAGCACGAGCAATACGAACGACCGGCCCGCCACCTTGTACTCGTTGCCGGTGCGGAAACGCTTGTTGCCATCGCCGTCAGGCACGGTGGTATCGGCCAGGCATCGCCAGATCGTGCCGCCAACCACCTCGGGAAGTTTGAACTTCACCACCTCATGGTGGGCGTTCAGGATCAGCAACCCGGTCGCATCCATGGCAGGCCGCTTGATTCCGGTCGCCTGCGCGCGGCCATCGATCAACATGCCGAGGCAACGGGCGTTGCCATCGTGCCAATCCTCCATGTCGGTGGTGGCGGGCGTCAGCCAGCGCACGTCCTTCACGTCGAGATCGGCATTGTATTCCCCGGTCAGGAAGCGCGAGCGGCGCAGGATGGGGAAGGACTTGCGCAGGGCAATCAGCTTGCGGGTGAATTCCGCCAGTTCCAGGCCGACCTCGCCGATATTCCAATTGACCCAGCTTATCTCATTGTCCTGGCAATAGGCGTTGTTGTTGCCCTGCTGCGTGCGGCCGAACTCGTCGCCGGCCAGCAGCATCGGCGTGCCCTGTGCGAGCAATAGCGTCGCGAGCATGTTGCGCTTCTGCCGCTCGCGCAGGGCGACGATGTCCGGATCGTCGGTCGGGCCTTCGGCGCCGTGGTTCCAGGAAAAGTTGTTGGCGTGGCCGTCGCGGTTGTCCTCGCCGTTCGCGTCGTTGTGCTTGTCGTTGTAGGAAACCAGGTCGTGCAGCGTGAAGCCGTCATGCGCGGTGACGAAGTTCACGCTGGCCCAGGGCTTACGCCCGCGCTGGTTGAAACAATCGGCAGAGGCGGCCATGCGCGTCGCCATCTCGGCCAGCATGCCGGCGTCGCCCTTCCAGTAGGCGCGCACGGTGTCGCGGAACTTGTCGTTCCATTCGGCCCAGCCCGGCGGGAAGCCGCCGACCTGGTAGCCGCCGGGGCCGATGTCCCAGGGCTCGGCGATCAGCTTCACCTGTGACAGCACGGGATCCTGAACGCAGGAATCGAGGAATCCGTGTCCCTGGTCGAACCCGTGGAATTCGCGTGCCAGGATGGTACCCAGGTCGAATCGGAAGCCATCGACGTGCATCTCGGTCACCCAGTAACGCAGGCTGTCGGTGACCATCTGCAACACGCGCGGATGGCTCATGTTCAGCGTATTACCGGTGCCGGTATCGTTTATGTAATAGCGCTTTTGCTCCGGCATCAGCCGGTAGTAGCTGGCGTTATCGATGCCGCGGAATGAAAGTGTGGGACCGCGTTCGTTGCCTTCCGCGGTGTGGTTGTACACCACGTCCAGGATCACCTCGATACCGGCATCGTGCAGGCGCGCGACCATCTCCTTGAATTCGGAAAACACGAAGGCGGGGATTGAAGAGAATCGCGTATCGGGAGCGAAGAAGCCGATCGTGTTGTAGCCCCAGTAGTTGGTCAGTCCCTTGTCGAGCAAGTAGCTGTCGTTGACGAAGGCATGGATCGGCAGCAGCTCCACCGACGTGATGCCGAGGGAACTGATGTAATCGACGATCTCTTTTCGCCCCAGGCCGGCAAACGTGCCGCGCAAGTGCTCTGGCACGGCGGGGTGCAGTTTCGTGAAGCCGCGGACATGGGTTTCGTAGATGATGGTGCGGTCCCAGGGCACGTGGGGCGCACGTTCGCGGCCCCAGGTGAAGGCCGGATCGATGACGCGGCATTTCGGCACGAAGGGGGCGCTGTCGCGCTCATCGAAGGTCAGGTCGTCGCCGTTGGCGCCGATCGTGTAGCCGAAGCAGGCGTGGTCGTCCCAGCGCAGCTCGCCGACATGCGCTTTCGCATAGGGGTCCAGCACCAGTTTGTTGGGGTTGAAACGATGGCCGTTCTCGGGTTCGTAGGGACCGTGGACGCGGTAGCCGTAGATCGTGCCGGGGCGCGCGTCCGGCAGGTAGCCGTGCCAGATTTCGTTGGTGTATTCGGGGAGTTCGACGCGTTCCTGCTCTTGCTCGCCGGCGTCATCGAACAAACAGAGCTCGACTTTCGTGGCGTTGGCGGAAAACAGGGAGAAGTTGACGCCGAGCCCGTCCCAGTGCGCGCCGCGCGGGTCGGGCGCACCCTCCATGATGCGGGATTTCAATATTGCGGCTGACATGCGCCGGTCTCCCCCTGGAATGGCCGACGCCCCAGCAATGAAACCGGCAGCGGCGACGCGGGCCGGCCATGGTTGCCCGCGTCCTGCCGGTGGGTCGTGAGCCTGTTCTCAGGTGGTGAGACGTCCGATCAGGTAGCCGATGCCGAGCGCGACGGCGGCTGAGATCAGTGGCTGGGCACGGATCGTGTCGCCCAATTGCTCGGTCGCGTCCTGCGCCTGTCCCCACATCTGTTGCGCCCGGCCGGAGGCCTGGTTGTAAATGCCATCGGCCTGGGTGCGGGCGTCGCCGACGGCCTCACCCAGTTTTTGCTCAACGCGGCCGCCCATTTCGCGGACGCTGCCTTCGAACCTGTCGCTCATGCGTAATTCTCCCACGAGAGGTTGATACGCACCGGAACGTGCCGCGGCAGGCACGAGTTCCGTAACGAGCAAGCGAGGCGGCCGGGAGCGCACGTTTGCGCCGCGGAGCAACCTAGGCGTTGTGCAGTTTCAGCCCGGGCTCCGACCACGGCATCGTGCCGAGCCGCCCGGTGTCCGAGAGCGTGATATAGGCCGTGCGCAAATCTGGCCCGCCGAAGCAGATGTTCGTGGGATAAATGTCCGGCATCTTCACTTGCTCCAGCACCGCGCCTTGCGGCGAGAACACCGTGATGTGCCCGGTGCCCAGCGTGGCGACGCAGATATTGCCGCCGGCGGTCACGGCGAGGCTGTCGAAGCGTGCGAAGCCGGCAATGCTGCCGACCAGCCGGCCGCCATGCGCCGCCTGGCTGGTATCCTTTTTCACCACGCCGGGCGACTCGATATCGAACGCCCAGAGCCGCGCGCTTTCGGTGTCGGCGACGTAGACGGTGCGGTTGTCGGGTGACAGGCCGCAGCCGTTGGGGCTGAGAATCGGAAAGGCGATCTCCATCACCTTCGATCCGTCCGGCAGGGCGTAATACAGACCACCGTGGTCGCGATGGCGCGCGTAGCGCTTGCCGAGGTCGGTGAAATAGAAGCCGCCATGCTGGTCGAACACCAGGTCATTCGGCGCGGATAGCTTGTTGCCGTTCACCTCGGTGTAGAGGCGTCGCGTGGCGCCGGTGTTTGCGTCGATATGCTCTATCCAGCCACCGGCATAGCCTTCCAGCGGTCCAACGCCCATGGAATGGCCGGGGACGTAACGGCTGCCGCCGTTGTTGCAGCCGATCAGCGCGCCGTCCGTGCCGAGCGCCAGGCCATTGGGGCCGCCGCCGGTGTCGGAGACCAGGGTCACTTTGCCGTCCGGTGCGACACGGGAAACGCGGCGGTTGCGGATCTCGGTCAGGATCACCGAGCCATCGGGCATAGCGATGGGTCCTTCGGGAAAGCCGAGACCAGTCGCCATGATGCGCACATCTGCCATTGCCGTTTCCTCCGCTTGCGGTTGGCGCCATCCTGTGCCGATGGTGGAGGAGGTCAAGCCGGCCGCAAGCGCAGGGGCTGGCACCGTCGGATACTCCGTGGGAAGGTGGGGCCAAGCAACCGCATGGGGAGAAACGCGATGGCAACGGTGGGGAACGGCGACTACATCTATGAACCGGTGGTGAACTGGGCGAAGGTTCCCCCCGGCTGGTCGTTCAAGGAAATCGGGTCGGTCGGGGTCGATAAGAACGACAACGTCTACGTGTTCAACCGTGGCGAGCACCCGATGATGGTGTTCGACCGCGACGGCAATTTCCTGCGGTCCTGGGGTGAAGGCATATACCCGCGCGCGCATGGCGTGTTCATGGCGCCGGATGATACCATCTGGCTGACCGATGACGGCGACCACACCGTGCGGCAGTGCACGCTGGAAGGCAAAGTGCTGCTGACGCTGGGTATTCCGGGCAAGCCGTCGCCATGGATGAGCGGCGAGCCCTTCCATCGCTGCACGCATACCGCGATGTCGCCGCAGGGGGACATCTACGTGTCCGATGGCTACGGCAACTCTCGTGTTCACAAGTATTCGCCAGGGGGAAAACTGCTGCTGTCGTGGGGTGAGCCGGGCACCGATCCGGGCCAGTTCAACATCGCGCATAACATCACCTGCGATGCCGACGGCTGGGTTTATGTCGCGGACCGCGAGAACCATCGCGTGCAAGTGTTCGACGGCAACGGGCGGTACGAGACGCAGTGGAACAATCTGCATCGTCCGTGCGGGCTCTACATGCCGCCGGGCAAGTGCCCGGTCTGCTACATCGGCGAACTGGGAGCGGTGCAGCCGGTGAGCCGGCATGTGCCGAATCTCGGGCCGCGGGTGACGATCGTGGATAACACGGGCAAGCGCATTGCGCGCCTGGGTGGCTGGGGTCCGGGACTTGGCCCGACCGAGTTCCTCGCGCCGCATGGACTGACAGTGGATTCGCGCGGCGATATCTACGTGGGCGAGGTGTCGTGGACCAACTGGCCGCAGACCTATCCGGGCCAGGAACGGCCGGCGAATTTGCGGTCGCTGCACAAGTTCAGGAAGATTGGTTGATCGGTCGCAGGCTTAACGTGCCGAGATCGGGTGCCACCCGATAATGTCAGATCCCATTGCTGCGGTGCCGTTGGGCAGGTCCGGGGATTGGTGAAATAGATGCAGCCACCGGACCTGACCACGACGTCAGTGGGCCGGTTGGGCTGCCGTCCTTCCGCGGGGCCGTGGGGTCTTCCCCTCGCCGCGTGGGCCTGGTCCGCTTCACGGCCAAAACCCACGAGCAGAGGGGAAGCCTTCTCGCAGCGGCGCTTCAGTTCATGTGCATCGCGCGGTAGTAGGGGTTGCGCAAAACCCTGCCGGGCAGCGCGCCGCTGTGCTTGCCGTCTTCCATGAGAACCTGGCCGTTGACGACTGTCATATGGATGCCCTGCGCCGGTTCGCGGATCCGCATGGCGCCATTGGGAAAGTCATGCACCACCTCATGCGGTAGCGGTTGCACCGTGTCGGGGTCGAAAACCGTGATATCCGCGACCATACCCGGCTGCAGCAAGCCGCGGTCATGCAGGCCGAAGATCGATGCGGACTCGAAGGTCAGACGCCGCACCGCGGTTTCCAGCGACATGATCTTCTTCTCGCGCACCCACTCGCCCAGCAGTCGGGTGCTGAAACCGAACCCGCTCTGGAACTGCACATGCGCGCCACCGTCCGACAGGCCGATGATCGCATTCGGATAGTTGAGGATCTTCGCAACCGCCTCGTCGTCGACGTTGTTCTCGCCGTGCAGGAACGCGGTTTCCAGGTTCTCCTCGACGACGAGGTCCAGAAAAGCGTCGATGATGCTCTTGCCTTGCGCCTTGGCGATCTGGCCGACGGTCATGCCTTCCAGGCCCTTGTTCTTCAGCAGCACCGCATGTTGGACGGTCATATAGTCCCACCAGGTGCGGCAGATTCCCGCCGGAACGAAGTCGATCTTGAATTCGACCGCCTCGGCATGCAGCTTCTTGCGAGTCTCAGGGTCGCTGTAGGCACGCAGCTTCTCTTCGTGCGACGAAAGCAGGATTGGGTGCCAGGTCGGCAGGCCGCGGAAGGTTTGCGTGTTCTCCATGGTGAAGAAATCGGTGATGCGATTGGGCGTGCTGGTCGGATAGGCGCGGATGCCCTGTGCGATCGTCGCATCGACATGCGCCATCTGCTCTTTCCATTCGTTAGGGCGGCGCATGGACTGGTTTAGGTTGTTATAGATCACCGGCCGGCCGGTGGCCTCCGACAGCCGGCTCATCAAACTGCTCTTCATTTCGGCACCGTTACCGCCGCCGCTCTGGATGATGCCGGTGCCGAGTTCGCGCAGCACATCGCCCAGCGCGAAGATCTCCTTCTCGTCGGCCCATAAGGCAGGGACGTGCACACCCTGCGGATCGTAGTGCCCCTGGTTCCGCGATACCGAAATACCGAGCGCGCCGGCCAGCATTCCTTCGCGCACGACTTCCTGCATCGCTTTGATTTCGGCATCGGTCGCCGCGCGTTTTTGGCAGTCATCGCCCATCACATAATAGCGGACCGCGGAGTGACCGATGAGCTGGCCGACATTCACGCCGAGATTGCGGTCGAGCTGGTTGATGTATTGCGGCACCGTCTCCCAGGTGAAGTCGACGGTGCGCAATACATCCATCGGGATCGCTTCAACGTAGGACAGGAACTCGGCGAGCCGTTCAGACTTGCCGGGACGCACCGGCGCCAGCGACAACGAGCAATTGCCGAAGATGACCGTGGTTGCCCCATGGTCGCAAGAAAAGGAGCACAGCGGGTCCCAGGTCACCTGGGCGTCATAATGGCAATGGTTGTCGATAAAGCCGGGTGCCACCACGGCGCCCTGGGCATCGACAGTGCGGGTCGCTGCCCCGCTCAGTTTGCCGATTTCGGCGATCTTGCCGTCCTTCACGGCGACATCACCACGAAACGCCGACATGCCAGAGCCGTCCACAATACGTCCATTGCGGATCAACAAATCATAGGTCATCGGCTTACTCCCTCCCGTTGTTCGGTTCACCCGGGTTGCATATCATTGCGAAGAGCTCAGCGACGAAGCAATCTCGGTCACATCGGCGCACGGATTGCCGGGGGCTTCCGTGTAAAGGCTTGCTTCGTCGCTTCGCTTTTCATAATGACATAGTCTTTTGGCGACAGGGCACGCGTTATTGTGCGGCAGCCAACCATTCCGCTGGAATTGGCTGGGCGCGTTGGTCCGCAACCAGTTTCCTGCGGCGTGCCTGCTCTTCGGCGCTGATTGAGGCAGGGTCCTCGCGGAATTCGGGGCCCAGTGCCATCGCCTTCTTGACGGCCGGCCGTTCGCCGATTTCTTCCAGCCAGCGCTTGACGTTAGGGAACTCGTCGATGTCGATCTTGCGGGTCGCCCAGCTCGAGGCCCAGGGATAGCAGATCATGTCGGCGATCGTGTATTCGCCGGCGGCGAGATAACGCTTGCCGAACAAACCAAGATTCATCACCCCGTAGATTCGGTGCGTCTCATTGTCGAAGCGTCGAATCGCGTAGGTCAGGTCGCCATTGGTGCCGGCCTCGAGTGCCCGACGGAAATGGCCTTGCTCACCCATCTTGGGGCCCTGATTCGCCAATTGCCAGCTCACCCATTGCGCGACATCGTATTTTCCGCGCGGATCCGTCGGACAGAATCGCCCGGTCTTTTCCGCCAGGTAGGTCATGATCGCGCCGGATTCGAAAATCGAGATCGGCTCGCCGCCGCCCAGCGGTTCATCATCGACGATGGCGGGCATCCGGCCGTTGGGAGAAATTTTGAGAAATGCCGGCGTGAGCTGGTCGCCACGGCCGATGTTGATCGGCTTGAAGGTGTAAGGCAGGCCCAGTTCCTCGAGAAGGATCACCACCTTCTTGCCATTTCCCGTGGGCCAGAAATAAATATCGATCATTGGTTCCCTCCCGTTCGAAGTCAGAATGAGCGACTGGCTCGGCCCTGCCGCGGGCGGCCGGCGCGCACGGCTGGGTGGCCAGTCGGGCAGGGACTTTCCTCATCATGGGCGCACGGCTCGGCGACAGCAAGGTCGACGCTGGCAACGCTCTTGCGGTGCGGGATCAGGTGGCCTTCGCTTGACCGGAACGTCACGTGGATGAGTAAATGCGCCAAAACCGCGCCGTCGCGGAACCGGAGAAACGCCGTGAAGACTGTCCATCCGCAGATTCAGAAAGCCCGCGATCTCATGCCACTGTTCGCCGAGGCTTCGGCGGAGAACGACGAGATCCGAGAACTGACCAAACCAGTCGTCAGAGCCCTGATCGATGACGGATTTTTTTGCATGTTGAAGACGAAATCCGTCGGTGGAATGGAACTGAAGCCGTCGATATTCGCCCAGGTGACCGAGGCGATCGCCAGCGCAGATGGATCGACCGGATGGGTGGTGTGTCAAAGCAACGGTTGCTCTACGACCAGCGCTTATCTGGAGCACAATATAGCGCAGGAGATCTTCGGGCGGCCGGATGGGATTGTGGCGTGGGGACCCCCTGGTTCACCATATGAGGCCACACCCGTTGATGGCGGCTATCGAGTCACCGGCAAATGGCGCTTCATGAGCGGCAGCCAGAACGCCACCTGGCTGGGGGCACATCTTCGGGTCGCGGGCACGAAGGAGATCAAGACCTTCCTGTATCCCAAATCGAGCGCCACGTTCCACGACATTTGGCATACACTCGGCCTCCGTGGCACCGCCAGCAACGAATATTCCGTCAACGATCTGTTCATTCCACATGCGCGTGCCATCTATCGCGACGATCCACGCGACCGCCAGAGCAATAGCCCGTTGTACCGCTTCACCAGCAACCAGCTCTATTCGATCGGGTTCGGTGGCGTCGCACTTGGTATCGCACGGGGGACGATGGACGCGTTTTTGGCGTTGCCGCGGGAAAAGACCCGCCGCGGCGCGGCCAAACCGATGGTGGAGAACAATGTTGTCCAGTCCCACGTCGCACAGTCCGAGGCGCGATGGCGATCCGCACGGTATTTCCTGCATGCTGCCGCGGATGAGGCATTGGAAACGATCGAGGAAACGGGTGCAATGGAGCCGGACCAGCGCGCGCGCCTGCGCCTTGCCGCCACCTGGGCCATTCAGTCGTCACGGGAGATCGTCAATACTCTATACCACGACTGCGGCTCGATGGCGGTATTCGAGGATAACCCGTTCGAGCGGCGGTTGCGCGACATCCACACGGTCGCGCAGCAGGGCCAGGGACGGATCCTGCACTACGAGACAGTAGGGCAGATCTTGCTCGGCCAACCGCCCGAGAACATCTTCTGATCGAAGCTAGAATCCGGAATCAGAGAAGCGCGATATATCCCGCTGCATGTCATAGCGAGGAGCGACAGCGACGAAGCAATCTCCGTGTGGCGCACCGCACTTTCATCCAATCGCGGGCCGGCCCGCCCGGCCGGTGCAACTCGCAATGACATGAAGCGTGTGAATCACGCTTCCCGAGCGGCGCGGCCCAGGGCCGGGATACGTGCGGGATCGAAAGGTGACACATCCACTGACTTCGTTTCGCCGTCCAGGACCAGTTCCGCAACGGCCTCTGCCGTGGCCGGCGCGTTCAGGATTCCCCATACGCTGTGGCCTGTCGCCACGTAGGCGCCTCGAGCCCCCGCAACACCGCCGATCAACGGCAGCCCATCCCGTGTCACAGGGCGAAAACACGCCTGGGCCGCGACGACACGAGAGTCTGCCAGGACGGGCGATATGCGGGCACAAAGCGCCTTCAGGCGGTTGATGGCACCATCGTCCGGAACGACATGCCGAGGATCGATTGGTATCGCCGACTGGCTCGAAATCGCACACACATAAGTTGTTCCGTCGTCGCGTGGGAAAACTTCTGGAGACAGGATTGAGCCGGGACTTTCCTTATAGTCCAGGAACAAAGCCTCAGGCTCGATCGCATCTCCGGTTTCGTATATCAGGCTATGTCCCTTCAGGCCGAAGACCGGCGGCAGCGACAGCCATTGCGCTGCCAGCGCAGACCATGGCCCCATTGCAATTACAACGGCATCGGCTTCGATTGTCTCGCCGTTGTATTGTACGCCGACCACATCGTCGCACCGGCGCAGCAGCCCGGTGACAGTGCCGAGCCGCAACTCAGCGCCGCGCTCTTGTGCCGCTCGCATCATGGCGGCGGTGAAAGCCGCAGGCCGCACCTGCGCCGTCGTACTGGTAGATCCAAGCAGGCCGTTGATTCTAACATCCGGCGAAACCCACGCCGGCCCCGGTCCGCGCGCTGGCCGCTGTAACGGCGGAGAGAGCATGCCGCCGTAGGTTGTCATCCGGCGGTAACCCCATGGGCTGCCAAGCTCTTCCGCAAGTTCGGCATGGAGCGCGAAGCTGCGGCGGGCAAGTTGCATGAGAGGGGTACCGTCGCACCAGTCCATTGCCAGGAACCCACCAGACTTGCCGGAAGCGGCACATGCGATCGCGGTTTGCTCTATGACGATGACATCCGCGCCTCTCGACGCGAGACGATAGGCGATCGAGGTGCCAATGACGCCTCCCCCCACAATGATCGCGCGCAAGGGTTCCTGCTCCTTCTCAGTCGCCGGCTGACGGAACTCACATCTCGATCATTGCAGCGCCGCTATGCCCGAGACCGGAACGCGCGCCGCACCTGGCCGCCGCTCATCGAGCAATTGTTTTGCCTCCTCCAACCGGCCCGCGTCGATATAGGCCTTCAACAGTGTGAACTCGATCAGGTCGTGTTGCGCCCGGCTGCCTCCGATGCGTTCGTTTTCCTGCGCCAAGGGAGCTATTATTCTGATCGCGTCGGCAAAATCACCGCGTTCGAACGCCATGAAACCGCGCGCCAGCGACGGGAGATAGGAACCGGACGGATAACGTCCTTCGCGCGCCATTGCTTCCATCTGGCTGGTGCGCTGTTGCTGCGCCGTATCATCACGCGTGACCGTCTGTGCGAGAATGACGTGCAAGTCCGCAAGCCCGCTGCCCGGTCGTGGCAGCGCGTCGTTTGCGTATTCATGGATTGCCCGCCACGCAGCGGCATCGCGCGGATGGCCAGCAAGTTCGGAGCGCCAGAGAAACGCCACCCCATCCGACACTTTTTGTTGTGGCCCACCGCTGTGCCGGTCCAGCGCGATAGCATCTTGATAACGCCCCAGTGCCTCCGTCCAGTTGCCGGCCTGCAGCTCGCATAGCGACAGATGCCAGTTCAGATGGCCATGAAAGAAGCCGTCGCGCGGATAGGCGGCCAGCCAGGAGGACAGATAGGCGCGCGCGGTGTCACGATCGCCACTCTCGTAGCAGACATGGGCGAAACCATGTGCGCCATGTGCATTGTTCGGGTTGGCCGCAACCGATCGCTCGATCTTTGGACGGGCGGCCGTGAGTTGGCCATCCTCGGACAGCGCCATGGCATGCTGGGCGAGGAACCAGTAATCGTCGCCATAATGCGGCGCGAGCCTGTCCATCAGCACCACGATTTCGTGCTTCTGGCCAATGCGGCCGGATGCGCCGATCAGCCCATTCGGATTTGACGCATTGGCGAGCACCAGCGCGTCGCGCGGCCATGCCGTCAGATGCTCGTACAACGCGGTGGTCGCAATATCGGTCCTGCCCGCCAGCAGCAGGTCGAAGAACGCGACGTGTCCGGATTCACGTGCAGACAGACCCGCGGATACATCCTTGGCTGCCGCCAGGGCCGCGCGCGCCGCGGCCACATTACCTTCCCGCAGCAACACCTGTGCCTTGCCGGCGTGGGCCAAGGCAAAACCACTATCGGCGGCGATGGCATGATCAAACGCCGCCAGCGCGCCGGGGTAGAGGGTAAGTGCCAGGTCGCAGCCTTCGACATAGGCGTCGCGCGCGGCGATAGAGGCAGTGGACAAAGGCAGGTCATAGCGATCGGTGAGCATGGCCGGATATCACTCCTTTTCCAAAGGCGCGTGGAACTTCGCAACGGCCAGCCGCCGAAGCCTGCCTCCCGCGCGAGCTTCGCAGATTCCGATAGCATAAGTAAGCCCGTTCCTCCGCCGCGGACCAGTCGGGTTGATCCGGCCCGCAGTATTGGGAAGCGTGATTCCCGAACCTTAATCGTTAGATGCGCTCAAATTGCACGATGCGCCGAACGCGGCCCCACGCGCCTGGCTGCACGACATAAATGTTGCGCTTTGAATCACACCAAATCCCGTGGCACGAGCGGTGGATCGGGTCACCCCAGCGCGCCAGGCGCTCTCCGTCCAGAGTTAGGATGCTGACCATCCCGCCGTTATGTTCGGCAACATAAACGATGTCGTCGGCATCCACATAGAAAAATGCAGGACCGATCAGTTCGCTCGGCCAGATCTCGAGGAACTTGCCATCCTGGTCAAACAATTGCACGCGGTCGTTCTCGCGATCCGCCACGAGAAGTCTACCGCGGCGATCGAACCACACGCCGTGAGGCAGATTGAACTGCCCTGGTGCTGTGCCTGGCTCGCCCCAGGAGCAGAGATATTCGGCCTTGGGCGAGAACTTGTGGACTCGCGCATTGCCATAGCCGTCGGTCATGAACATCGTGCCGTCAGGCGCAAAGGCGATGTCCGTTGGCAGATTGAACGGCCCGCCGCCATGGGTAACTTTCTTCCACGCGACAGAGCTGTAATCGTCAGCGGGCACGCCGGTGTCGGAACGATGGCCGCGCTCGCCGATGGTTTGCAGCAATTCGCCCTCCGGGGTGAACTTCATGAACTGCATGTGATGGCCGTCGGTGAGCCAAAGATCGCCTTGCTCATCGAACCGGATCGCATGCGGAAAGCGAAACAACCCCGCACCCCAGGAGAACAAAAAGTCGCCGTTGCGGTCGAATACGACGACCGGGTGCTCTGCGCTGCGATTGAAGCAGTAAACACGGTCTTGGGGATCCACCGCGACGGCTGCCGGCTTCATCTCGATGCCGGCAGGAATATGCGCCCAGTCCTCATGCACCTTGTAGGTGTGTTGGCCGCTCCCGACGATTTGTTCCATGGCTTCCTCCCGATGGGCTGCTTGGATGACGGCTGGCGCGGTGGACCTGCGATCGGCGCAAAATGTGCGAGCCAGGTCACAGGTCGCCGCATCCGTGCGTTATTTGTCGCGCCGAAGCACGGCGCGCGTCCAGCCGCCTCGACGATGGCCGGATCGGGCCCGGCTATGACGAGAGGGCGGCCATCGCCTTGGGAGTTACCGCGTAGGGGCGTCTCCCCTCAGGAGTCGGGAGAGACCTTTGTTGTCAGCCCTCGAGCATTTCCCGCAGCGCCGCGCCGCCCAGGCTGGCGCGCAGCTTGCTCAGCGCTTTGGCCTCGATCTGGCGGATACGCTCGCAAGTGACGTTGAACTGCTGGCCCACTTCCTCCAGCGTGTGATCGCGATCGGTGCCGATCCCGAAGCGCATGCGCAGGATGCGTTCCTCGCGCGGCGTCAGGCCGGAGAGCAATTGCGCCGCCCGCTCGCGTAGCACGGTCTTAGCCGCCGCCTCGAACGGCAATACCGCGTTGCGGTCCTCGACCAGGTCGCCCAGGCTCGCGTCGCCGTCCTCGCCGATCGGGGTCTCCAGGCTGACCGGCTCGCGCACCAGCTCGCGCGCTGCCTTCACCTTGTCCAGCGACAGGTTCAGGCTGGAGGCCAACTCTGCGGAGTTTCGGAAGTCCAGTCACTCAGGAATTGGTTGCGTCGTCCTCACCAGGCTGTCGCAATGCTCGTTGCCTGATCAAATGATCGATGAGCGCCAGCGCACGCCGGGCGGTAGATGCAAGCTCCGGGTCTTCCGCTGATTGCTTCGCCTGGGTAAAGAATTTCCTGGCCTCCTCGGTTGTCTTAGCGAAGTCGGGTGGTGCTGTATGGGGCTCATCGGGTTGTATGGCTGCTGGCGCACGTGAGTTCGCCGCCTGCACCGCCGCCCGAAGCAGAAGACCGCCGGCCGCCACAAGAAAGCGAGGACTACGCGCGAACCCAGGATTCATGATTAATTGGTCATCAACCAGTCCTACCAATGCCGAAACATCCTTTAGCCGAAACAGAACGTCCGCGGCCCTTGTTAATTCCTGTTCAGTCAGGCGGGCGTTTCCTAATGCTGAAATCAATCGAGTACAGGCTTCGCGAATATCATTCGTTATTTCAGGGCGATCGGCAATCGCTCGTGCCAGACCGAGCAGGCGAGCTGGATCGACCGCGACCTGTCCTTCAGATGGATCGAGGTGTCCGACGATAAGTGCAATCCACTCGGATAAGCGTCGCGTATCCCCACGCTCGGCAGCTTGCTCCGCCTGTATAATCGCTGTTTGGAGCACATGCCTGGGATGGGCAGGCAACACGCAAACGACCTCCTGCGTGCCTGCCTTGAACATAGGTGGAGGACAGCCTTCATCCCGCATGGCTCGAAGGATGGTGGGGATACCTTGTCCCTCGGCCTGGGCAAATTGCAGGCGGTTGAAGAACCATGCCAGGGCTTGGTTTCGCCATTTTGGGGGAGCCTCACCACGTTCGAGGGTCGCGGTATCGACACCCAATGGCAGTGAGCCGGGCGAGATGAACTCCACCCGATCGGCGAACGATGTTATTCGGACAGGATCGGCCAGCTCGTAATCACGGTGGGCCAGCGCGTTTCCCATGGCCTCAAGCAATGCGCGCACGGGATATTTCTCTGCATTCGGTGCCGCCAGGTTTTCCTTATCAAAAACCGTCGACACCTGCGCCGTCAGCAACTGCCGTAGCTGACGAGCTTGCTCGATTACTGTCCCTGCAATCTCGTGCCGTTCGGCGTGGCGATCCGAGCGGTCAAGGCCAGGGTAGACGGAGAACAGACTGAATGCTCCCGGAATGAAGCGCTGTGCGTTGCGGCCGAACAACAGAATGGCAAAATTCCTTGGCCGCAAGGTATTCGTCAGGCTCTCCCGTACACACAAGGACGGGATAAAAGGACTCAGCGACACGTCGTCCGACAGGAATTGCTCGAGCTGCCCTTCCGGTATCGTCACCCTCATCTGGTTCAGCGTGTCCCGTAGCGCCAAGAGATCCAGGTCGCGCTCGGTCGCCGCTGGGCAAACGCGGCGGTCCCACGGTTCGACTGCGCCTTTACGGACCAGCAAGTTCAGCAAGGTGCTGTTGCGTGCTTCAATGGTTGAACGGCCGACCCGAACGAAATGTTTGGCGCCATCGTGATCACGCCGGAACGTATGCGCGGACGGCGTCGCAGGCTGGGTAAAGACCAGCACGCGCCGATCGTTCGTATCGGCTGCCAACTCGTCCACTAACGGCGTCAGCGGCGGCGCCACCCGTTCGCGGCATCGCGCCAGGACGCGGCCCTCTACTTCCTTCAGCCGCGCCGCGGTCAGGCCGGTCCGCGCCATTGCCGGAAAGCCATGCTCGTCGCGCACTTCCTGCGCGCCGCACACGACGTAGCCGCCGCCCAGGTTGGGCAGGTCATTGGCGAAAGCGCACAGCGCGGCTACCACGTCATCGATGTCGGCGACGTTCTCTTTCCACTCGACTTGCTCGCTTTCCCGCGCGGCAAGCTGGTTCAGATCGATGGGCGGCATGGCGGCAACCTGTTCGGCGCAAGCATTCCTGGTCTCGAGGGAGATTGCTTCGCCGCCGCGCGCCCCGCAATGACACTCTGCTGCGGGCCTCAGAATGACACGCTCGAGCTACGCTGCTGGCAATGACGCAGTCGCACCCGGCCGCTCGCAGGAACCCCGTTGTGCGTGCCGCAGCGGCGGTCTCCCACGCGCCATGCGCGGAAGAGACCACCCACTGTCAGCCCTCGAGCATCTCCCGCAGCGCCGCGCCGCCCAGGCTGGCGCGCAGCTTGCTCAGCGCTTTGGCCTCGATCTGGCGGATACGCTCGCGAGTGACGTTGAACTGCTGGCCCACTTCCTCCAGCGTGTGATCGCGATCGGTGCCGATCCCGAAGCGCATGCGCAGGATGCGTTCCTCGCGCGGCGTCAGGCCGGAGAGCAATTGCGCCGCCCGCTCGCGTAGCACGGTCTTAGCCGCCGCCTCGAACGGCAATACCGCGTTGCGGTCCTCGACCAGGTCGCCCAGGCTCGCGTCGCCGTCCTCGCCGATCGGGGTCTCCAGGCTGACCGGCTCGCGCACGAGCTCCCGCGCCGCCTTCACCTTATCGAGCGGCAGGTTCAGGCGATTAGCCAATTCTTCCAGGGTCGGCTCGCGGCCGGTCTGATGCGCAATCCGGCGGCCGGCGCGCAGCACCTGCCCCGCCGTCTCCTTCATGTGCACCGGCACGCGGATGGTCGGTGCCTGATCCGCGATAGCACGAGTCATCGCCTGGCGGATCCACCAGCTCGCGTAGGTGGACAGCTTGAACCCGCGGCGCCAGTCGAACTTTTCCACCGCGCGCATCAGGCCCAGGTTGCCCTCCTGGATCAGGTCGCCGAACATCAGGCCGCGGTTGCGGTACCGCTTGGCGATGTGCACCACCAGCCGCAGGTTGGCCTGCATCATCTGGTCGCGCGCATGCCGCGCCTCACGCTCGCCGCGGTTCAGGTCGTGCAGCACCCGGCGCAACTCGGGGATCGGCAGGCCGGCTTCCAGCTCAAGCTGCGCAATCTCGGTGCGGACTTCCGCCAGCCCGGTCTTCAGCGCCTTGCGCTTGCCGGCGGCCGCTCCGGCTGCCTTCCGCTCGATCCTCGCCACCCCAGCCGCGCTGCCGTCCCACGCCTTGAGGAATGCCGCGCGATCCAGGCCGATTCCGTGCGCCAGGCCAAGCGCCGTACGGTCGAGGGCCGCCAGGCGCCCGGCCGCGGCCTTCAGCTCGCCGATCAGCGGGTCGATCCGGCTGCGGCGCAGGCCCAGCCGCTGCATCTCTGCGACCATGGCCCGCAACTTGCCCTGATAGGTCTCTCCGCCCGTCTGTCGGGCCGTCGCAAGAGCGCGGCTGGCGGCCAGGATAGCATCCAGCCGCGCCAGCGTCTCCGGCCGCAGCCCTTCGTCGGCGGCGGTATCGACCACCGCGTCCTCGGTTGCCGGGGATGCGCCCGGCGCCGTGTCAACCTCCACCAGGTCGCGCAGCGGCAGGCGACCGTCCTGCAACGCGTCGCGCCAGGTGGCGATCGCGGCGAACGTGGTGGGGCACTCGCAGAGGGCGGTCCGCGTCGCCGCTTCCCCGGCCTCGAACCGCTGCGCCAGCGCGATCTCTTGCTCACGCGTCAGCAACTCGGTGTTGCCGATATCGCGCAGGAACATGCGTACCGGGTCCGTCGTGGTGACGCCGGCGGCACCCAGGTTGCCTTGGTTTTGCTCCGCCAGCGCGGCCGGCTCGCCCTCGTCCGGCTCCGCGGCATCGTCTTCCGCCTGGTCGCCGGCATCCTCCTCCACGGGGGGGGCAGCGCTCTCCGCTTCGTCCGCCAGTGGCGCATCATCCTCGACCAGCAGGGTGTCCGCAGCCTGCGCGAAGGCAACGACAGCCTCCGGCTCCTCATCGATCAGCGCGGCCAGTTCAATCGTCTTGTCCATCACTCGTCCTGCATTCACACACTTGCCTCGCCGGCCAATCCGGCTGTCAGGCGCGCCCAGGTGCCGCTACCGGCATCCGCCCCCGAGAGAATCCGCTTGAACAGCCGACGCTCCGCCACCCGTTTCCGGGCTGGCGTTTTAGTCAGGCCGTTTGAGATTTGTCGGGCGGCAGCAGCCGGCGAGCACATGTAGTGATCCCGGCCCGCGTCTCCCAGCGAAATCTCACGTCTTCGCGCGGCTTACCGCAAATAAACGCGCCGGCGTCAAGCGGCGTTTAGTAGGGAGCAGGGTTTCGTGGGGCACCGAAGGCGCCGCGAAGGGGTGGAGGGCGCCGCAAGCAGCGGTAGCAGCCGCCGGCGAGGCGGTGCAATTGCTCAACCCGCGCCGCGGCGCGCCAGCGGGGCGGCAAACTGCAGCTCGGTGTCCCAGGGAAACAAGATCCAGGTGTCCTGCGAGACCTCCGTGATGAAAGTATCCACCACGCCCCGCCCCGCCGGCTTGGCGTAGACGCAGGCGAAATGGGCGCGGGGCAGCAGGCTACGGACGACGCGGGCGGTAGCGCCGGTATCCACCAGGTCGTCGATGATCAGGAAGCCGGTGCCATCACCGGCCGCCGCGGGCGGCTTCGCCACGGTTGGTTCGCCGCGCCGCTCTTCGTCCGCCAGTGTGCCGGTGCCGGCGGCGTAGGTGACGACCGAGACCGTCTCCACAATTCGTAGGTCGAGCTCACGGGCGATGACCGCGGCTGGAATGAGGCCGCCGCGCGTGATGGCGACGATGCCGGTGAAGGGGCCGGTCTGGATCAGCCGCCAGGCGAGCGCCCGGGCATCGCGATGCAATTGGTCCCAGGTGACGGTGTAGTAGTGGATTGCCATGCGGGCATCTCTCCTGGCGGGCGGCGCACCGCACAGCTTGGTAGGGAAATCTTAACGCGCAGAACAGATAATCCCGCGCCGGGATGGCCGGTGAAACACTGCGCAGCACGCAATGGCACTGCAGGCAACAAATGACCATGGCGCAGGCCGCACGATCAGATGGATGGCAGGACTCGGCGGTGCGTGCCGCTGCCGCCGCCATCCGCTGTTATATCCAGAACTGCCCGTGGCGGTTCGGCAAGGTCTGGGTCTGGAAGGTCATCTGGAAATACATCACGTGCCGCTCGCTGGAGATTTCCGCCCGCACGCGGGATGGACTGGTGTTTGTCGGGTCGTTCCCTGATTCGATCCATAGTTTTCTCTATTTCTTCGGCGTCTGGGAACCCGCGATTACCGCCTACCTGCGGTCCGCGCTGAAGCCGGGCGAGGTGTTCATCGACATCGGCGCCAATGTCGGCACCCACAGCTTGCTGGCGTCGCGCCTGGTCGGCGCGTTCGGCCGGGTGCACGCGATCGAGGCTTCCCCCTTCATCTTCAACCGGCTGTGCGGCAACCTGCAGCGCAATGGCGCCACGAATGTCCGTGCCTACCACGTGGCGGTCAGTGATCGGAGCGGACCTGTCCCCGTGTTCCTGCACGATGAACGCAACCTCGGCGGCACCACGATTGTCGCGGCCGAAGCAGCATTGGTCCATGCCATGCAAGAGCAAGTGGTGGAGGGGCGCCAGCTGCACGACATCTTGCCGCGCGAGGAAATCTGCGCGGCGAGGCTGATCAAGATCGACGTTGAAGGTGCGGAATGGCTGGTGCTGAACGGCATGCGGGAGCTGTTGCCGGCGCTGCGGCCCGATGCCGAACTGCTGGTGGAGGTCAACACGCGGGCGCTGGCGGCTTTCGGCGCCTCGTTCCAGGATCTTCGCGCAATGTTCGCCACGGCGGGATTCGTCCCTTTCCAGATAGCCAACCTCTATACGCCGGAGTTCTATGTCCAGTCGCCGCCTGCGCCGGTGCCTCTGCGCGGCGAACTCGCATTCGGGGATCTTTTATTACGACGTCAGAACAATCACTGAGCGTGGCGAGAGCGCTGCTGGACGAAGCAGGTGTCAGCCCTTTAGAACAAACGTCCCCCGTTCGGCACCTTGAAGTCGGGCTTGATCAGCACCACGGCGCCGTCTTCATCGGGCATCCCCAGCGTCAGTACCTCGCTGATGAACGGCCCGATCTGGCGCGGCGGAAAATTGGTTACCGCGCAGACCTGGCGGCCGATGAGCTGGTCCGGCCGGTAATGCACCGTGAGCTGTGCCGAGGATCGTTTCGTCCCGATATCAGGCCCGAAATCGATCACCAGCTTGACAGCCCGCTTGCGTGCCTCCGGGAATGGCTGGGCGTCCACGATTGTGCCGACGCGGATGTCCACGCGCTCAAAGTCGCCATAGGTGATGGATTCCCCCATGTCGGGCCTCCCTGCCGCGCGTCGGCATCATGGCACATCGGGTGGCCAGCCGTCAGTGGCGAGGCCATACTTGAGCGAACGGAACCATAGGCGAGCCGACCGTATGCGCGACTACCACCTGCCGGGCCGCAGTCCGGTTTATGCCACCCATGGCATGGCGGCGACGTCGATGCCTGCCGCCACGCTGACCGCGCTGGATGTACTGCGGCAGGGCGGCAACGCGCTGGACGCCGCGGTGGCCGCCTGCGCCGTGCTATGCGTGATCGAGCCGCAGTCCACCGGCATCGGCGGCGACTGCTTCTGTCTCTATGCGCCTGAAGGCGCGGGCAAGGTGGTCGCGTTGAACGGCTCGGGGCGGGCTCCTGCCGCCGCGACCATCGACTGGTATGAGCAAGCCGGGATCACGGCGATCGAGAATACGTCGGCTCATGCCGTGACGGTGCCGGGTGCGCTCAGCGCGTGGGAGACGCTGCTGAAGGCACATGGACGCAAGGGGCTGGACGAGTTGCTCCAGCCGGCGATCCGCTTCGCCGCCGAAGGCTGGCCGGTGCATCCGAAACTGGCTTGGGATTGGAAGCGGCTGGAAGCGAAGCTGCGCAAGAACGGGGCGCATCATTTCTTGCCTGGCGGCAAGGCGCCTGAACCGGGCGACCTCTTCTTGCAGCCGGCCCTGGCGGAAACCCTGCACGCCGTCGCGCGCCATGGCCCGAAAGCGTTCTACGAGGGGCCGATCGCGGCCGACATGGTGAAGACGCTGCGCGATCGGGGCGGCCTGCACACCGAAGCCGATTTCGCCGCCGGACTGAACGTTGCGAATTTCGTCGAGCCGATCAGCCTGAACTGGCGCGGCTACGACGTATTCGAATGCCCGCCGAACGGGCAGGGGATCGTTGCGCTGATCATCCTGGGGATTCTCGGCGGGATGCAGACGGCAGCCGACGGACCGCTGGGCGTGTCGCGAATGCACCGCCACATCGAGGCCGGCCGGTTGGCCTATCGCGATCGCGATGCGTTCGTCGCCGATCCGTCGCAGGTCGATGTGCCTGTCGCGAAGTTGCTGAGCGCCGATTATCTGGCCGGGCTGCGTAGGCTGATCCGCGACGATGTGGCGATGCCGGCCATGCCACTGGCCGGCGAAGCGCTGATGCCACCGCATCGGGATACGATTTACCTCTGCGTCGTCGACCGCGACGGCAATGCGTGCAGCTTTATCAATTCCTTGTTCGAGGGGTTCGGCTCGGCGATCCTGGCCGATCGATCGGGGGTGATGCTGCAGAACCGTGGCTTCGGGTTCCGAGTGGAACGCGGGCATCCAAACTGCATTGCCCCACGGAAGCGGCCGATGCACACGATCATTCCCGGCATGCTGATGAAGGACGGCAAGGCAGTGATGCCGTTCGGGGTGATGGGCGGGCACTACCAGCCGATGGGCCACTCCTGGTTTCTGGCCAACATGCTGGAATACGGGCTGGACATTCAGGAGGCGATCGACCTGCCGCGGCTACTGCCCCGGCTGGGGAAACTGCAGATCGAGCGCGGCATTCCGGCGGAGGCGGTCGCGCGGCTGACACAGCTGGGACACGAACCGGAGTTGGTGGAGCGTCCTCATGGCGGCGGCCAGGCGATCTGGATCGATCGCGTCCGCGGTTGCCTGGTGGGTGGGTCGGAGCCTCGGAAGGACGGGCTGGCGCTGGGGTACTGAACGGGGGGCCTGCAGCAACGCAGAGGCCGAGATGCGTAGCGGATGGCGATGAAAAGCCTGGCGTTGCGCGGTTTGTTCCGTAGCCCCGTCTATCTCTATCGCTGGAAATGCGGGTGGTTGTTGGGCCACCGGTTCCTGCTGCTTGTTCATACCGGCCGCCGGTCGGGCCGCCGACGCGAAACCGTTCTGGAGGTCATGCGCTGCTGCAAACAACCTTACCAATTGATCGTGATGAGTGGATTTGGCCGCAACGCCGACTGGTTGCTTAACATCCAGGCCAATCGGGACATCGAGGTTCTCGTTGGCACAGAGCGCTTTGCCGCCGGCTTCAGATTTCTTGACGAGATCGATGCCGTGGCCGTGGTCGCCGCATACGAGCGGCGGAACCGCCTTGCCTCCACGATTGTACGCGCGGTGCTGACCCGGTTGGTCGGCTGGCGCTACGACGGATCGGATGCCGCTCGGCGCCGCCTTGTGGCGCAATTGCCACTGATCGCATTTGCGCCGCTGGGCGGTCCCGTCAGCAGACCGTAGCGCGGCATGACGGGCATCGTTTCGGCACGTTGATTGCGTATCGTCGTCGACGAAGGCTTGCGTGTGCGTCCCGGACGCCGCAGCTTCCTTTCCCGCAACCGCAGATAAGGAGTCCTCGCATGCAGCTCGCGCTCGCCACCTGGCATGAAGTCGAAGAATACCTGCGCGGGTCCCGCGGCATCATCATCCCGATCGGTTCGACTGAGCAACATGGGCCCAATGGTCTGATAGGCACCGACCACCTGGACGCCGAGTTCGTGTCCAAGGGTGTCGGTGACCGTCTTGGCTGCCTGGTGGCGCCGACGCTGACCATCGGCATGTCACAGCATCACCTTGCCTTCACCGGCACGATCACGCTGCGGCCGACCACGCTGATTGCGGTGGTCAACGACGTCGTCACCTCCCTGATCCGCCACGGCTTCGAGCGATTTCTGTTCATTAACGGCCACGGCGGCAATATATCCCCGGTAAATACGGCGTTTTCCGAGATCTATGCCGACGTATCGCTGCGCAACGAAACCAATTCCTGGCCGGTGCGCTGCAAAATGGTGATGTGGGCCGACGGCCCGCGCGCCCGCAAACTTACCAAGGAACTGTACGGCGATGCCGAGGGCAGCCATGCCACGGCATCCGAAGTCTCGCTGGCGCAGTACTATCAGCCGCAGCACATCAAGCACGCGCAGATGTCTCCGAAGGTGGCAGCGCGCAGCCCGGCCTTCTACGACAGCGCCGACTACCGCCGCCGGTTCCCGGACGGGCGTATCGGATCCGACCCGTCGCTGTCCTCGCCGGAGCATGGCGAACGCATCTACGCGGCCGCGGTGGAGGATATGGCGGAAACGTATCAAAAGTTCATGGCGGATTGAGGTTTGCCACCGCCGGTTGGGCCGGCGCCCAGCTTTCGCTATACGATCGCCAGTCAACGGTACATACTCGCAACCGGGGCAAGAAAGGGGGATCGCCGCCGGTGGCTCAGCCGCAACGCGACATGCGACGCGCTGCCTTGCGCGCCAGCCCGCTCTTCCAGGCCATGCAGCCGGAGGAGTTGGACGCGATCCTCGAATTCGCCACCGAACGCCGTGTCCGTCGCGGCCAGGTGGTGTTCCAGAAGGGCGATACCGGTTCGTCGATGATGGCCGTGCTGAGTGGCCGTGTGCGGATCAGCGCCGTCAATGCCGAGGGCAAGGAGATTACCCTCAACGTCATCAACCCTGGCCAGGTGTTCGGCGAGATCGCCTTGCTCGACGGCCAGCCGCGCAGTGCGGATGCCGGTGCGATCGAGGATACCGCTCTGCTGGTGATCGAACGCCGCCAGTTCATGCCGTTCCTGGAAAGCAACCAAAACCTGACCATCCGGATGCTTGTGGTGCTGTGTGAGCGCCTGCGCAGCACCAGCCTCGCGTTAGAGCAGATTGCGTTGTTCGATCTGGAAGCACGGCTGGCGCGGCTGATTTTGAAACTGGCTTGCGATTATGGGAAACCCACTACAGACGGCACGCGAATCGAACTGAAGCTGTCGCAGAGGGATATTTCCAATCTGGTTGCTGCGTCGCGCGAGAGCGTCAACAAGCAACTCGCCGAGTGGCGCGACAACGGGGTGCTGACCTTCGAAAACGGCTACATCATCCTGCATCACTCTGAAGACCTGCAGGCGCTGGTGGAGCCGCGCTGACCGGTGTCACTGCAAGACGCGTTGCAGGAAGCGGCCGAAATCGCGGTTCGAAAGGGCACGCACGGCATCGTCGCGGCCGATCGGGTAGGGCCGGGCGGACGCGCACAGCGCCAGGATTGCGCCGCGGGTGTACGGCCCGATCATCGGCAGCCAGCTGCGCGCGTCCCGGACGGTGCCGTCGCGCGCGACGTTGAAGCGGCAGGCGGAGATATTGCGGCCGATCATGCGGCGTTGCATGGCCCCGTCCCATTGGTGCACGGCGCCCGGATAGGCGATCACCTGCACGCTGCTGCCGCCGGTTCGCAGATCGTCGGCGATCTGCGCGCAGCGGTTGGGGCGGATCAGTTCGTCGTCTGCGCCGTATAGCATCAACAGTGGGGCGCCGGTGGTGCGGCTGCTGGCGAATCGGGCGATGCAGGGCGCGTAGAACGCCACGTGTCCGACGAAGCGCAATCCCGGCGGCGCCAGCGCATCTGCAAGCTGCGCATAGAGTGCGTAGGTGGTCGCCATGCCGCCCCAGGAGAATCCCGCCAGTGCCACGTGGTGCGCGTCGATCTCGGGCCGCGATGCGAGATAGCGCAGGGCCGCGTAGGCGTCGGCGACGAACATCGTCTCGGTGATGTTGATCACACGGCCGATGAAGGTTTCGGCGAGGTTGCGGCGGGCGCCGAATGTATCCACCACCAGCACGGCGACTCCCATCGCGGCAAGCTGCGGGCCGTAGACGTTGCCGCGCTGATAGACCAGGCCGGCGGCGCCATGGAGCAGGACGACCGCGGGCGTGCTGTGGTCGGGGCGGGCGTGCGGCGGCAGGTAAAGCTGCGCCGGCACGCTGGCTGGTGGCGGATCGCGCGCGATGTCGGCCGGTGTGAACGGACTTTCGCTGGGGAACGATATGGTTTGCGGCGTGATGTCTGCCACGCTCGCCGGATCGGGCCACGGGTCGGTGATGTGTGGTGCGGCCATCGCTGGGCAGATCAACAGCACAACCGAGAGCAGGAACACGGCGAGACGGGTCACACTGCCAGCTTGCGCCCGCAGACCGACCGCGCACAATACGCAAAACCGCAGGACAACAAAGGAAACGGAGGAACGCCGCATGCCGCGCCAGCAGATCACGTCCGACCGTATTGGCAAGCCGAGCGGGCATTTCTCGCAGGCCATCGCGGCCGAGGCGAGCGGGCGGCTGGTGTTCATCTCCGGCATGACCAGCAAGCGCGCCGACGGCAGCATCGCCGGCGTCGGCGATATCGAAGAGCAGACGCGACAGATGTGCGAGAACGTGAAGGCGGCGGTGGAAGCGGCCGGCGGCGCGATGGCGGATATCTGCCGCGTCGATGTCTATGTCCGCAGCATGCTGGATTTCGACAAAATTCATAAGGTGCGGCGTGAGTATTTCCCCGATCCGCCGCCCGCTTCGACGATGGTGGAGGTGAGCGGGTTCACGCATCCCGACTATCTGATCGAGATGAATGCCATTGCTGTGATTGCGTGAACGGCATGTCCCGTCATGGCCGGGCTTGACCCGGCCATCTTCCTCAACTGATCGGGCGCGCACAGAACGCGTCCCAATCGATGATGCGTAAATGGCCGGACCAAGCCCGGCCAAGACGAAAAACGTGTGGCGCGCCGCACTTTCATCCAGCCGCGGGTCGGCCGCACCGGCCGGTGGTCAACCCGCAATGACATGTGAATCCTTCGGCACTCGCCGAAGCGACGAAGCTGGCGGCACGTGTGCATCCACCGCCATATCGGACCATCCACTCACGTCCGAAATGGAGCATTCGTCATGCAAGCGGACACCACCCTACCCGAACCGCGCTTACTCGACCCAAGCGAGCAACACCTCCGTATCCCCAGTCATCACCTCGGACTATCCTTGTTCTTGCGCCACCTGCCACCGCGATCCGGCACCACAGAGCGCGGCGTCGTGCTGTATGTGCACGGCGCGACATTTCCATCCGCGCTCTCTATTGCCCACCGTTTCGACGGTCGCTCCTGGCGGGACGATCTATGTGCCGCCGGGTTCCATGTCTGGGGCCTGGATTTCCTCGGCTATGGTTGCTCCGATCGCTATCCGCAGATGGAGCATCCCGCCGACGGGAGCGCCCCGCTATGCCAGGCCGAAGATGCCAGCCGGCAGGTCGAAGCAGCCGTGCGCGCGATCTGCCAGCGGCACGGCGCCCCGCGGATCTCGATCGTCGCGCATTCCTGGGGCACGATTGCGACCGCCCGTTTCGCGGCACGTTGTCCCGGCCTGGTCGATCGGCTGGTGCTCTTCGGCGCCATCGCACGGCGCGAACCC